>JGI24023J19991_10000960_pt1 | contig 22514 bp, 25 predicted proteins | sample Cruoilmetagenom1_FD_19991 | JGI IMG/M metagenome (IMG submission 19991) | reverse complement strand
AGATCCGCCCCAAGGCCGCCAATGCCAAAGCACTCTGTCCCGCCACTGATAGCGAAGGTAACCGGATCATGACCTTGCCACGCGGATTTTATCTACGAACGGCATTCACCCGACAAATCCTCAATCAGCATTATGCTCTCGGCTAAATACCCTTAGAGCTGGCCTGTACAAATAAAAAATTATCTGCTGTAGAATCCCCTGCCTGACAGAAACAAGAAAGCGCATCCCACCATGAATACCCCTGAACCCGAGCAAATCAAACAAGGCATCAAACAAACCTTTAACCTCGTGGCATCCGGTTATGACACCCCGGCCATGCGCTACTTTCCTTTCAGCGCCGATCATCTGGCCGCTAGTCTGCAAGCCAAACGGGGAGAAAAGGCACTGGATGTGGCATGCGGTACCGGGATGGCCGCCATGGCAATGGCCCAAATGCTCGGTCCGGAGGGGCGGGTACAGGCCATCGATATCTCGGACAAAATGCTCAACAAGGCCTTACAGAATATACAGAAGGCCGGGCTCACCAATATCGACCTGCATACTATGGATGCCGAGCAGCTCGAATTTAAGTCACAGTACTTTGACGCCGCCAGCTGTGCATTTGGGCTGTTCTTTTTGCCCGACATGCTCAAGGGCGCCAAAGAGATCTTCCGGGTCCTCAAACCCGGCGGGCGATTTATCTATACTTCATTTTCCACTCAGGCTTTTTCACCCCTGGCCGATCTATTTCGCGAGCATCTAGCGGAATTTGGTTTCGATATTCCTGATACCAAATGGCGTCTCCTGTCCGACGACGAAAGCTGTCTTGGTCTGCTAAACGATGCCGGCTTTGAGAGTAGCCGGGTAGACAGACAACAACTGGGCTATCACCTTGCCAGTCATATCGACTGGTGGGAAATCCTCTACAACAGCGGTTTTCGCGGTATGCTGGAACAACTCGAACCGGCACAACTGGCCGAGTTCAGGACCAAACACCTGGCAGCGGTCGATAAACTGAAAACCAATCAAGGCATCTGGCTGGATGTGGAGGTGTTATTTGTCTTTGGCAAACGACCGGCATAAACCAAGCATTAACCATTTTAAATCAGGTACAACTATGAGTAACTCTAAAGACACCCCGACCAATGGTGACGATGCCACATCCATCTCCATGCTGGACAATGAACAAAATGCCCAACAGTTTCTGGCGCAAAAACAGGCCGAGCTCGAACAAATCGACAAAACGAAAGAACCCTTGCGGTGGGCAAAAACCCGGCTCGATATCGGTGATGCCTTGCTGGCGATGGAGCAAAAGCCTGAGGCCTGGCAGGTTGCCCGGGAAAGCTTTGATATCTTCCTCCAGCACGAAGCCTGGCAAGAGGCCGTTGAGGCCTGCAATGTAATGTATCAGACCGAACAAGCGGCTTCTCTGAGTGCGCTGGGACAAGGGGTCTGGCTGGCTATAACTTATCCGATTGAAGCCGAGACAAGCGTGGTGATGCTGCACCATGTGGTTGATGACACCCCCAAGGATGCAGATGGTGCCGCCGTAGCGGCGGCAACGGCACAATATATTGCCAGGCTGCGAACCACCGGCCAGAAGCAAGAGAGCCTGTCATTCCTCACGACGCATATTCTGGGTGAGGTCGCCAAACGACACAGTAACGTCAGCAATCAAGAAGAATTCGATATGTGGTTAGCCCGACTCGAGCTGAATAAGCCGGAAGTCCTGTTGCCCCGTATGGGACAGATAATCGACATCATGGTAGGGGAGAACTGGTGGTTTGATCGGAATGAGTTGCGTGCCAGACTGCCGGTGAATTAGGGCGACTAATCCCCCGTCGGCATGACACTGAACTCAATGATCTGCTCCATCTCACTCAGGCTCTCGGCCAGGGCATGGAAGTTGTCCGTATTCTGGGTATTGATAGTCATGTTGTACTGAAATACCGTGCCTTCTTCCTCAAGGTGGTAGCTCGGACTGTAATAGCGGATATCATGCTGCGTAATCAATGCTGTTAACTCTTCCAAGGGTAAACCCACCAGACGTTTGTAACGCACCATCAGGGTGGCATAACGTATTGATTTGAGTTTGCGCTCCACCCAGCCGAGCGAATTAAGCACCAGCAGGGTGATGACGGTGGCAGCACCCGCCGCCACAAAAAACCCCATCCCGATAATGATTCCGATAGCGGCCGTGATCCATACCGAGGCGGCGGTGGTCAGCCCCCTAACGGTCAATTTCTCCCGCATGATGACACCGGCGCCCAGAAAGCCGATACCGGTCATGATCCCCTGTGCCATGCGTGTCGGATCGACCCGGATAGTCTCAATCGGCATATCAGACAAGAGCGACCATTGAAAAACCGTCAACAGCATCAATAAACTCGATGAAACACAAACCAGAGTATGGGTACGCATACCGGCGGGTCGGCCATGATAACTTCTTTCCAGTCCAATAATGCCGCCGGCAGCCGCCGCAACAAGCAAGCGTGTCAAGATAACGATATATTCATCCATATTTTATTTTTAAATTTATGACTTCGTATTAAAGTATAATAGACGCATTGAATTCCACTTGCCAAAAAAACCTATCCTTATGGAAATGAAACAGAAACACCCCTTTTCATTGCATATCCAGCGTTACATGCTAACCGGGATACTGACGTTCATTCCTATCTGGATCACCTGGCTGATATTTGATTTCTTTTTTAGCCGTCTTTCCGAACTGGGCCGCCCCTGGGTCAAGGCCTTGTCGGATTTGTTGCAGCAAAAATCTTCCGCTGATTTTAATTGGCTACTGGCGCCGTGGTTTCAATCCATGCTGGCGATTGTCTTTACGCTACTGGCCTTATACATCCTTGGCTGGATTGCCCACCGGGTGATTGGCAAACGCATACTGGGATTATTTGATCAACTGATCAACCGCATACCGGTTATCCAGTCTGTTTATGGCTCGATTAAAAAGCTTCTGTCCGTCCTGCAACAAAAACCGGATCGTATCCAACGCGTGGTACTTATCGAATTTCCGTCCAAGGATATGAAAACGGTTGGCTTTGTGACCCGTATATTGAAAGACAAACACACCGGTCAGGAGCTGGCCGCCGTGTATGTGCCGACCACCCCCAACCCGACATCCGGTTATCTGGAAGTGGTGCCACTGGATAAACTGGTGTCAACCAACTGGACCATCGATGAGGCCATGAGTTTTATAATGTCGGGCGGCACTGTGGCGCCTGATAAAATAAATTATTCACAAAGCGATTAATCAGATCACCCTTAACCCACATAGCGCACCCCAATCCGATACCCCTGACGCGCCGCATCACGATAATAACTGGCATGCTGAACCGTGCGGTTATCCTGAATACAAATTTCACCTGTCCCATGCGGCGCATTCCAGGCCTGCTCCAGGACAATCCTGTGCAACACGTCTTCCATCCGGGTTTGCGAAAAAATGTTGTATAAGGTTCGAGCCCCCTTTTCACTGGCAGGGTCGCACTGCTTTTCTTTTACCAGTTGCAGATAGGCCACGATATTGGCAACAAACACGGTTGAGGCCGTGCGCGGTTCGACCTGTTCCTGGTCAAACGGGTCACGGGTAAACATTGAATAGGGTGTAGGCTGGTTTGGACTACGATCAACATGAAAACTCAGATGTGGAAACCGGTTACGGTGGCCGATACCGCGCTTTTGTGAGGATAGATAGGCATTTTTGATCATCAACGGACCGATACGGTCCACCACGGATTTGATACTCTCATCCAGGTTCATTTTATCGTCATGCAGGTTTAACTCAACCGCTTCGACAAATTCACACACCAGTCCAAAATGATTGAAGGAAAAGGGTATCTCGACTCGCTGACTCAGGGCCTGCAAATCACTGCTGAGAATATCTTGATAATACTCACTCACCTTTTTGGCATAATCGGGAATGGCTATTTTCAGTTTATACGTCTTACCGGCATAGGCGCCGATTACCACGCCCTGTGGATTGGCAAATAACTGGGTTAAATCATTGCTTAAATTAAATGACATACCGGAATCAAAAAATAATTGAAGTGATCCGGTTATCGGCATGATCAAGTCATTATTAAAGCGGTTTGTTCCTGCCAATAATGAGCTAAATCAATAGAAAGTGGCCGCACAAGGCGCCTGGTCACAAAATTTTACCATTCAGGAACGCTTTTTGCCGGTCTTTTTCTTGCTCTTTTTCTTCTTGGGTTTGGTGACGAAAACACCGGGGATCCAGGTCTTGTGTAATTGAGCTGTCTCCGCCGGGTCATCATTGGTGTCATCCAGAAATTTGAAGTTACTCATACCAATCCGCACAACATCCCCGTTGGATAATTTATACAGCTGGACCTGCTTGTCGTTCACGTAGGTGCCATTGGTACTTTGTTGATCCTGGATATAATAATCGAAGGCGGCCTGTTGCTTGTTTTCCATCGCCTCGATGATCGCGTGGGTCTTGCTGACCAGTTCATCGTCTATGCTGATCTCATTGTCCCTGGACCGGCCGATACGAAACTGTGGTTTATCAATTCGCAAGCGAATACCCGCGACCCCCTCTTTTAACTGAACCAATGTTGCCATTACCGTCCCAAACCCTTTTGATTATTATGTAACGCAGCCCCAACGCAGACTGTTCAAAAAACGACCTCATCTCTTGAATTAGAGAAGCCACTTTATACAATGATTGTTGCCCAAGACATAGACCTAAAAATATATAGGCTATTTGTGCTGATTTTTGTACAATTGTCGGCAAACTACAGAAACAACATCTCCCGGTATGGCAAGANTCGCGGTCAAATATGCAGGTCCGGACCGTCGGCGTGATCATCGCCGCGCGGCACTGCAATCGCATGCACCCGATCGGCGNCAGAGCGGTGATCGGCGTGTTACACGGCCTGTTTTTGCAGCATCGTTAAATCACAGCGAATAATGCCAGTAACGCCCATTCAGGTTATCATCTGGAGCGATACTATCTGGCATAGGCGCCCGGATTTTGGTTATAGAGGATATCCATCAGAACCTCATTGCCATGATCTTCCTCTGTGGTACCCAGCGTCGCCGCTACCCGCAGGGCATCCATTTCCTTTTCATAGGTTGCAGTGAACATCACCTGCCCCTTGTAAAGGTGGGTGACGCTGAAGTCATAGCCCAGCTTACTCACTTCTATGACGTGGAAATGACGGATTTGTGCCTGATTGGTTTGCATACCCGAAATATCGGCCGAAATTCCCTCCGTTGCAGTATTTTAAGTGTGCCATACTCCACAAAATTCATTTCTGGGCAAAATAGTCTGCCAGGTACTCGGTAAAGGCCTGATGATTCCCCTCTTCCATATCTCTTTGTTTTAATAGTGAATTTTCTACCCATGCCTGATAACGCCCCTGACTTTCTGCATTCAGCTCAATTTGCCGGAAATACTCCTGGTGCTGCTTCGACATGTGCAGGGCAAAATCAAAGAATCCCTCACCATTTTCACGCATGGTGCGCAACATCCTGGCAGACGGGGTGGTCTCCGCATCATTGAGTCGCTCCAGTTGCCTCGCCAATGCCTGGCCATAGGCATTTTCCTGTCGGCCCGAGTCAAGTAGTTCAGCAATCGCCTGCATCTGTTCACACAATTCTTGTGCCCAACCCTGAAGCAGGCGTTTTTGACCCTGTGAGTTTAAATAGCAATCCGCGCTTCTTCCCATATGGGCTGTCAGTAATTCATTTTCATCGATCGCCGCGTGCTCATCAGCATCAAAAGTTTGACTCTCATGGAGCAGACAAAACAGCATGAAAATTTCCAGAAAACGAACCTGGGTCTCGTTAATGCCAAGGGGATCAAAGACATTCACATCCAGTGAGCGCAGCTCAACATACCTGATTCCCCGTTTTTTCAATGCCAGGGTCGGTTTTTCATTCCCTATCAATAATTGTTTAGGCCTGACCGTACTGTAATATTCATTTTCAATCTGCAGAATATTGGTATTTAATTGCTGATACTCTCCATTCACCAAAATGCCGAACTTCTCATAACCGGGATAGGGAGTATTAATCGCCGTCGTCAGGCTCTCAATATAGGCTGGTAATGAATCATAGTTGGCTCGCACACCTATCGCCTTTTCCTTGTTATTCTGGTAACCGATATCCCCCATCCGGAGTGAAGTGGCGTAAGGTTCAAAAAATGTATTGCTGTTAAAGGCTTCCAGTTCGGTTTTCTTGCCAGCAAGAAAAGATTTACAAATAGCCGGTGATGCGCCAAATAAATAGGGTATCAGCCAGCCAAAACGCAGTAAGTTTCGAATCAAGCCGAAATATCTATCGGATATAAATGCCTGTAGCGGCAAATTATCCCCTTCCATTTGCTGATAAACCGGCCAGAAATTTTCAGGTACTGAATAATTAAAATGTACCCCGGCAATGACCTGCATGGTTCGCCCATAGCGGTGACCCAGTCCACGACGATAGACGGTTTTCATCATCCCGGCATTTGAGCTGCCATATTTGGCGATGGGAATACTGGTTTCCCCTGCCACGACACAGGGCATACTGGTCGACCAGAGAATTTCATCATCCAGATGGCGATAGACAAAGGCCTGGGTATCACGCATGAAATCCAGTGCGGCAACAGGGTTGTCAAAGGGGGGGGTTATAAGCTCGGTCAAGGCCTCAGAATAATCAGTCGTGATATAGGGATGCGTCAACGCCGATCCCAGCGCGCGCGGGTGCGGAGTCTGGGCAATTTTGCCATCGGCGCCGACCCGCAAGGTCTCTTTCTCAAGCCCAATCAGGCCATTTTGTATCAGCCCGCTTTGCGAGCTATTCAACAAACGTGAGATACGTTTCTCATACAAATGATACAAAGGGCTGGGCCTGTAAGTGACTGAAGAATATCAGTTAAAGAATAATATACTAAAATACTGATGTATCGGGATTATACCTGATCCTGTTTTCAGGACAACAGGTATACATATGGGCCAGATAATTAAAGAAACGAGTTGTTTATCTCGATTAAGAGAGGTTGAGTCGTCGACTAAACTTGTGTCGACCAAAGTCTGAATTAAAAACCGCAGTCACCAGCTCACCGGTTTCCGGTCTTTTAAATTCCTCGGTAATTTCTTCTACTGCAATTGACAGTGACTCATCTGATTCCTTTTCTACCAGGTCAACCGAATAATTCTGCAGTTCCTCAAGCGTTACATAATCTCGAACACCGTCACAGAGGAAAACAAACTTGCTTTTACCGATGACCAGGGTGTCGTTATGAGATAAGCGGGTATGCGCAACGGGGGTCTGATTTAGATAGGTATGATTGGTGCTGCGCATATCACGAAGATAAAAATCTATACCAGACTGATCTTCGTTGATGACAAGCTCAACCTGGGCGTGCAACTTGCTGGCAAAGGCATCATCAAGTGAGATATCGTTCTTATTGTCAGAACGGCCAATTCGAACAATGGTTTTATCCAAAGGCCATTTGATACCGGGTACCCCGTTTGCGTATTGTATTAATTCTGCCATCGAATTAGTCCTATGCGAAGCAATTGGTTTTATTCTAATCTTCTTATAATAATTACCCTGAGCAGGGGATCTTACCCCGATCAAATGGTACCTTGTCAATAGGGGCATAGAGGCAATTTAATAGGCAATCACCTCCATTATTTAGCATTCCCTAATATAATGATTGCTATATGATTATAAAAATACTATAGAAATTCAATCAGTTATTTCTATAACTTAAAGATGCCATACCCGATAGCAACATATATTTAATGAAAATTCACTTTCCTCATCTTACAACAATTCTACTCCTCTTGCTGGTTTCGATCTCCGCCCATGGTGAAGCAGAAGACAGTTATCTGACCCATGATGAAGACCCTGAAGATTATGATATTGACTACATATTGACCCCATATGAAGAAGATTTCTTCAGTTTTCTTGATACACCGCACGAAATTATTTCCGAAGGTGTCGAAGGCATGGCTCAAGGAATGGACCTGTTTTTTGCGGATGAAAATGTGTACACAGAAACCACCGCTAGCTATGCACGTTTGTCAACACAAACATATTTCAATCACGAAGGTGCGTCATCAACAACAGGCGATATCCGCCTCAAAATAGATTTAAAGAAAACCAAGAAAAAATTGAAATTATTGCTGGAGAGCGACACCGACCGTGACATGCAAACCGGAACGGATACCAGTAAAACACCCAGCCAACAAAATGAAACTATAAGCTTCTATGCTGCTGTGCAAAAAGAAATTTCCAAAAAACGTGACTGGCGTACCAGAGCATCATTAGGTATAAAGTTAAGGGTGCCTCTCGATCCTTTTCTTCGTGTCAGAGCACACAAGAACTTTAGAGTTGCTGAATGGAAAATACGGTTTACAGAAACCTTGTTCTGGTTTAATTCAAAAGGGGCAGGTGCTTCAAGTTTATTGGAAATGGACCACTCCTTGACAAAAAGCCTTCTTTTTCGCTCAAGGACAACAGAATTGTGGACAGACTTTCTGGATTACCATGAAGTTGAACAATCCTTTACCCTCTATCACGAACTTACTGACAGACGGGCAGTATCATATAACATTGGTTCGTATGGCATCAGTCAACCTCGAACACATCTTGTGCGGTATTATGCCAGTATTGGTTACCGCCAACGGGTACACAGAGACTGGCTTTTTATTGAAGTTAGCCCTGCCATCACCTACGAACGAGATAACAATTTCAAGTCAGAACGTTCATTAATGCTAAAGCTGGAAATGGTATTTGGGAATAAATATGTTTACCAACAAGCGGAAGAAAATTAAGTCTTGTTTTCCTGAGCAAATTTATCATCCATGAATGAAGCCACTTCACTAATCGTTTGATATTCAAACAAGTCCGTAACATCAATTATCCCTGGATATTGATCATCAATACGCTGGTGTATTTCTGCCAGCGCCAGTGAACTGATCCCCAGTTCAAAAAAATTATCACGCAAACCAATCTGTTTATCCTCAAGGACAGCGTCAATAATAGATTTCAGTTGTTTCTCCATGTTTGTCCCATTGCTTGAATCTGGCACACCGGTAGTCAGTGACGATGACAGCTCAGCCAAAATGTCATCATATTCACCATCCAGATAGGCCAAGCCCATTGCGCGACGTTGTATCTTGCCACTGGTGGTTTTGGGAATACGTTTGGTGGGTAACACGTGTGTCACTTCGATACCCAGCTGTTCATTCAGGATCCGGGTGACCGTTTTGGAGATACCGGAAAATTCCTGCAGCTCATTTCGATATAGTACGAAAACCAGTAATTCCTCCTTTTGACTTTCGTCACGATGCACACCACAGGCCACAAGCTTACCCAGCTCAAAGCCACCGGCCTGTTGCAGAACAAACTCAAGATCATGCGGATAAAAATTCTGGCCATTGGCAAAAATAATCTCCTTGGCACGGCCGGTAATCACCAGCTCAGCATTTTGCATGAAACCCAGATCACCGGTTTTTAACCAGCCGTCTTTAGTTATCGCTTCCTGATTGGCTTGTGCATTTTTGTAATATCCCTGTGTGACGTTATCGCCACGCATCTCGATATCACCAATCGTGCCCTCAGGTAATTCAGCGCCATCTACCCCGGTAATGCGAATAAAACAATCCTGCACAGCGGGACCTACGATGGCNAAACGNACGGCGCCCTCGGCATCATTACCGACTATNTCAACGGGTTTACCGTTGTTGATCTTCAGTCGANTCAGGGAAACAGCCCGATAAGGTTTGCCATATTCGGGGAAAGCANCGGCCAGACTCGCCTCNGCCAAGCCGTAAACGGTAAACATGGTCTCTTTTTTCAAACCATAAGCGGCCATTCGTTCGAGGAATTCATCACACAAATCAATTGAAATCGGTTCAGCACCGTTATAGATAAGCCGAACATGGGAAAGGTCGACATCATCGAGCGATTTATCACCTAATGCTTTTAATAAGTGTTTATAACCAAAATTAGGCGAACAGAGCACATTGGCCTTTTTCTCGCTGGCCTTTTGTAACCAGAGTAGTGGTCGGCGGCTGAACAAGTCTGTCGGAATAAGACACTGACTCATGTTACACAGCACCATATTGAGGTGAAACCCGATCAGGCCCATATCATGGGTCAGCGGCATCCAGCTCAGGCTGACATCCTGCTCGGTATACTTCGCACCGGCCGCGATAGCGCGCATATTGGTTAACAGGTTTTTATGTGATAACACGACACCCTTCGGTTCACTGGTCGAACCGGAAGAAAACTGGATAAAGGCCGTATCGGTTTCCTTTGCCTCATGCATGTCGCCCTTGCGCGACATATCCAGATTGGACTGAACGGCTATGGTTTTTTTGTTCAGTTCTTTAAACGTCTCAGCCAATGCATTTTCAAAGGCATAGGATGACAGACGGTCCAGGCTCTCCGTGTCGGTATAGAGATAAGGACGCTCCAGTTTGTCAAATATCCTGAACAGCTTCGCCTTGTGTTCATCACTGATACCCACGGCAACCGGAACCGGGACCATGCCACCGAGCACAGCGGCCCAGAAGGCTTCAACAAATTTTTCATTATCACGTAAAAAGATGATCAGCTCATCACCAACCCGCATACCTTTTGATTGAAAGTGATACAACAAGCAAAGCGCCCGGTCATACAGTTCTGAATAACTGACGACGGTTTCTTGCTGTTTGCCGGTAATGAATGTGACAGAACGTTGTTCAGTTCGATGTGTTTGAAGCGTATCGCCAAGTGTCTGCATAATATTTTTATGTAGTGTTCTTTTGTGGACTAATCAAAGCTGCTGATATTAACTGGAAAATCATCCCTGAAAATCACACTAATTTTATACCATAAATATCAATAGCAACAGGGACAGGGACAGACTCCTGCTCAATGCAAGATAGTGAGTCAGATGGAAATTTATGCTATACACGCAAGACGGCAAGTTTTTCGTGAGTTGTATGGTTCTGGATATTCAAGACCAGGCAAATTAACATAGCCGGATTATACTTAACCGATTAAACCCCGTGATGTGCAGGAAAACTTGAAAATGGCCAAACCCAAATGGAAGCGAAAACTTAACCTGTTAATCGCGCTTCCACTGTTAAAACTGATATTTTTCGTCATCTGGCGTACTTGCAAAGTAGAAAAGGTCATTGGCGAGGAACACTTCGAAGCCCTGCAGCAAGGCAGCAAACCTTTTATCCCCTGTTACTGGCATCAGCGGCACTTTTTTTGTGCCCGGTACATGTTCAAAAAATCTCGTAAAGGTATAAAACTGGGGTTTTTAATCAGTCCCTCAGCGGATGGCGACATTGCCGCCCGTTTGACGAAAAGCTGGGGCGGCATTCCCATTCGCGGCTCAACGACCCGCACCGGTGCAAAAGCCATGCGGGATTTATATGAGTCCATCAACAAACACGGAATTTGTCCCGTGATTACCTCCGATGGACCGACGGGTCCAGCTCAGGTGTTCAAACAAGGCGCTGTCATGATTTCACAACTGGCCCAGGTGCCCATGTTGCCCATGGCCTACGCCTCATCAAGCACCTGGCAACTCAAATCCTGGGATAAATTCCTCATTCCCAAACCCTTCTCCAGGATCGTCATTGCCATCGGCCCTCCCCGTCAGGCCGCAAAAGGATTAAAACTCGATGAGCTTGAACCCCTGCGGCTTGAAATGGAGCAGGTCCTGAATCAATTGATCAAGGATGCTGAACAGGCGCTGGCTGACGCTGCTTAAAAAATACTCCTTAAAAAGTCCTGCATGGCCTGCCAGGACTTCCTGTCAGCTTCCTTATGGTAGGCCAGCGGGATACCGAACTTTTTACCAAAGGCATCTGCTGCCGGATTGGTAAAAGCGTGCTTTGCCCCAGGATAATTTATGAACTGATAGCCGACCTTCGCCGCCTGCATCTCCTTTTTAAACCCGGCAATCTGTTGAGGTTTGACAAAGGGATCCGCCGCCCCGTTCAAGACCAGAACCCTTGCCTTGACCTGACCGGCCCGGGCGGGTTGTGATGTTGCCAGACTGCCATGAAAACTGACCACCCCTTTGAGATCCATTCCCTGGCGGGCCATTTCCAGCACGATGCCACCACCAAAACAATAACCAATCGCCGCCAATCTGTTGTTATCCGTGGTTTTATGCGACTTGAGCTGTTTTAGCGCTGCCAGAAAACGTGCCGTGGCCAGTGGTAAATTCTTTTTGACCTCACCGGAAAATTTGGCCGCATCCTTCGGGTGACTGGCCGTTTTACCATCGCCATACATGTCCAGGGCAAAGGCGGTATACCCCAACNCGGCCAACATCCGGGCCCGTTTCCGTGCATAGTCATTATGGCCCCACCACTCATGTACCACCAGCACCCCCGGGCGTNGTCCCTNTGTACTGTCGTCATAGGCCAGGTAACCCTTCATGCTTGTCCCATCGACGGTATAGTCAATATTCTGTGTAATCACTTTCGCCTGAATTGGCATGGCGAAGAACAACAAAAGATATATAGCCAAAAAGGTGCGCATCATNTTTCCTCCGGAGAAAGTATTCCTGGAATTAAGACATCTCTGATTAAGTCCATCGGATGACGGACTTAGCTAGGATANCGCAGTATATGCAGAATTAATATCAGGCCTGAGCCNGGATATTCAGGTNGAGCAAGCCTTCCAGACAGGGAAAAAGCTGCCCACGTTGTATCGGTTTGGGTAAAAAACCCTTTGCACCGAGACGTTTACACCAGGCCTTTTCTGAGGGCTGTTCTGATGCACTGATAATCACCACCGGAATATGGTTTGTCTTCGGATCCTTATGTAGGATGCGTGTCGCCTGAAAGCCGGTCATACCGGGCATGATCACATCCATCAAGACGAGATCCGGTTTGTGTTGACGTGTCATGTCTATCGCCTGCTCACCATTTATGGCGGTGAGGGTACTGTAACCACCCTGCTCCAAAACCGTTTTCAGGGCATGCAACACAGTTTTGGAATCATCGACAATCAAAACCGTGTATTCACCAGACAGTTTGATGCGCTCCCTGGCTCGACGTTCCTGGGCTTCGCGATTCCTGGCAAAGAGATTCTTTAGCCGAAAACCTTCCATTTATGCTTGACTCCTCTTGATCTGGAAGCAATGTAACGAATTCCGTTACCTGCCGCAATACAGCCCCATTTTTTGTTTGATTGTTCGATATGGCAAACCACTGGCCGAAAAAGGGCGGGTAAGCATTATCTTGATAATTCAACAGCTTACAAAAATAACTGAATAAGATTTATAGTTAAGTGTATCAGCAAACTTGGTTATTCCTGTCAGGTCAAATCGTGAACCGTACAACACCGGACCGTCTTAAAAACAAGGCAAGCTCCTTCTTGGCCTCTGTCATATTCTGATAAGGACCATGTTCCAGGCCATTGCGGGTTATGAAATACCACTGTTTGTTTTTCATAAAGACCCGCTTTCTTCTGGGCGGTACGGGGCCGTGCTCGCCCTGCCGATTTACCAACGATGATTTGTGTGCTGCCCGTTCCATCCTGTTTCCTACATCGGGTTAAAACCGCCATGATTCCTTTTTCACATCGGAGACCATGCTGCGGATCAAATCGTGAACGAACTCCTGAGCCAGTTCCTTGGTCAAATAGGGGCCGTTGATGCCTTCACGGGCCAGGACATACCAACCCTGCCCCATCACATTGAAATAGCGATCGGCATTTGAGCGGAATTCCTTGCCCGCCCGCGGCTTGTCACCACCAATTGTCTTTCGGTAATCGACCATGTTGTTATCCTGTCCAATCTTGTTGCGCTGCGGAATAATATTAGCCAATCCCGCCACGACATGCTGTCAGGCTCGGCTGATCCGACTGTAGGACTTCGCTTACAATACGTTTTTGCCAAGCGAAAATAGTCAGGAGGGGACGGTTTTCAGTCCGCTTAGGTCTTTTGCTTGATAATCCGGACCAGATGAGCCAGCTCCTGCTCCAGCTCTTGTCGGCGGACTTCCAGATAACGGCGCAATTTACGCTTACGAACGAACAGGAAAAACACCCTGATATTCTCCAGAATCCTACGCCGCTCATTACGGAGCATAATCGCTGCGGCGACTGAAGGAATCAGGCCAAGGGCATAATATAAAGCCAGTTTCTCGGAAAATACCCCGGCCACATAAATTGTTTGCCCCCCCCAAAACAGTGTAAACAGAAACAGGCCAATAACCATTTTGGCTGTATCGTATTGATCGACCCCCTTTGCAAACCTGGTTGCCAAACTGCGCGTCAAAACAAACGGAATATAGGAATTAATGATTCCCCATATTCCCAATGGCAGAATAATCAATAAAATTCCCAGGCTTCTCAGGATAAACCGGGTCACTAGCGCCGGTTTGTAATTCAGGGTCAAATGGTAATCCCGAATATCCCAGTTCCGGCACATACGCTCAAAATTCAGCAGACGTCGTTTTATGTCACGCATTTTTTCCGGATAGAGTTCATTGAGCCTTTTTTCGGCCTTGGCCAACTTTTTGAGCGCCCGGAACCGCAGCTCCAGGCTGCGCTGCCGGTATTTCCCGTGGCGAAGGGCAAAAAACCGCTCCAGCGACTTGATGAAATCCAGTTCCTCGTGAGAATCAACATTCAGCGTCACATCATCCAGCCCCTGGTAAATAGCCCGGGTGAGACTTTTAATCTGATTTTTATCGCCACGGGCAAGAAACTGGCCGGTTGCAATGGGCTCACCAATTTTGATAAAAACGGTACTGCGAAAGCGCCCTTTGTCAGAAAAATTCAACCCAACGGGCAAAACCACAGGCACCTGTCGACCAGCATCACTGGCCCCCAACACCACCCGGGCGGCCCCGGTTTTGAGGGAGCGCAGACTCGGATCGGAATGACTCTGGCCTTCCGGGAAAATCAGTAATACTCCATTATTGTCAAACAGCTCATAACATCGTCCGAAAGAATCCTGATTTTTAGCGATATCGGCCCCGTTATCCTGCCGTCGATAGACCGGCACAGCCTGAATCAACTTTAGCACTGGCCATAAAACCGGGTTCTTGAACAAACCGCTTCGCGCAAGGGGGTGGATCAAGCGGGGGGAAATGGCCTGCAGGACCACAGCATCGGCCAGGGCATTGGCGTGATTGGCGCAAAGCAAAACGGGGCTAGCCATATTGAGCCGTTCGAGCCCCACGACCTCATATTGACGATAGAAAACCTTTACGACCAGTATGCAAAACTGCTTCCAAATCCTTGAAAAAACCATCCCTACGTCTCCCTCGCACTTGCCCTGCGGCATAGAAACCTTAACGAAATATTAGCTCGCCCTTAGTCTTGCTGATTATCCCGCATATTTTTGTATTCTTGCCGGGAAATGATATTAACGGTCTCATGAAGCTCTGAATAAACCAGTAGAGCTGACTCATTTTCCAGTTGTGAGCGTACGTGTGCCACCTTTTGCTCAAGACTGTAGACAGCTTCACCATAATCCGTGCCTTCACTCAAAACATATTGCTCGATAATGGCGGTCAGGATCTCGGCTTCAAGCTGGTCTATCGGAATAATCATACACACCTATGTTAAAACAGATCACCTTGGGCCTACACCACAAATAAATAAATGACTTGTTTTGAACAACTTGTGACAGGTTACTATTGGCAAGAGCAAGGCAATTGCTATAATTTTAAGCAACTGCGCTTTAAGGAAAACAGCCGGAATTGAATATGTACAGTCTTAGCATTACTCACAACCAGAAACCTGTTGAAGAATTTATCCTTCGACATGAAATTGTCACCATCGGCAGAGGGGGTGAAAATGACATTCAATTACCCGATACCACCGTCAGTCATTGGCACGCCCGATTCGTGGTCTCACCTGACGCCCTGATTATTGAAGACATGGGCAGTACCAATGGCACCTATGTCAACGGCCAGCGGATCAAAAGACAGCAGTTGAAAAATGGCGATCAGGTCATGATCGGTCAACACAAATTGAGCTTTGACAATCTCGGCCTGACTGGCGATGCCGACGAACAGGAACCCACATTGCAAATGAGTCGTAACACTATCGAACAAGTGCTGTTCAATAGTCAAAACAAGCCAAGCTCGCCTCCCCCTTCTAATGACTCAAAAGCCATCAACTGGGTTGCCCAGGATCAAAATGGCGTATGGTGGGGGTTTGAACAGCAACCGGTTGCCGATTCTGCCGGTTGGTCAAATTTTCAGGACACCATGAAGCTCAAGCTAAAACAGGAACCCCCTAACCCGGAATGGCGGGAAACCCTGCACAAGGTCTAGGAGCCTGTCGGACTTAGGGGATCGTAGCGAGGTGAGTGGGAAATCGAGGTCAATGGCGGCTCATCACCACTATAGTCCTTGCCACAATGTTGGGCCATCACCGGCCTGAACTGTAAATACAGATTATCTGTAACCAATGCGCCGGCCGGCTTGATTCTGGCTTCACTGAAGATGACTCGCTTTCGAATAAGACAGCTAAAATACAGTTCCATTTTGACCAGTACGGGGACCTCGTGCTGAGACAACAGGCTACACAAAGCCGCCGGGGTCAAACTCACACGGACTGTCTTGCCTGAAAAGCTTGCCGAATAGGTCATAATTTCCTTTGCCTGATATTCCAGATAAGCCAGTCAGGATGATTACCGGAATAAACATTTCACTCCACAGATAAACTGTAGCACTTTCGTTTTAGCGCGAAAGCACCAATAGTCACACAATGGATAATCCCTGTAATATCAGATAAATAATCCGCCCCAAGCTCGTCAAACTGGTGGAATCTAAATAACCCGGTATACTTTCTGATAATAAATAGAATAAACAAGCAAAACAGGAAAATGCCCTTGTCCACTTTTATTCTTATCGACGCTGATGCCATCAGTTTTCTTGTCTGCACGTTATTCGTGGCAGCAACATTCCTTGCCATGCAAACCTTGCACCGTGACTCACCCTACTACAGCTGGTGGAGTGCTGCGTTTGCCATCGGCGGTTTACGTTATTTCATCACCTACCTGGTTAGCATTGCCGGCTTGCATATTACCGTCTTTATTCTCGATCTACTGTTTATTGCACAGGCACTGCTTTTGCTGCAAGGCACCCTCGTCATGCAGGACCGACAGCAACCGGTGTGGCTGATTTTACTTGCCGGTATGGGGCTTGCCAGCTGGGGCTATGTTGCCAGTTCACTGTCATTCAGCTGGGCCTTGCATGATATTCCCATACTCGGTTTTTATGCCAGTATCTTTCTATACAGCGGGACGGTCTGTATAAAAAACGCCGGCCATACGACCATACCGGCAAGTATACGACTGGCCAGTAGTGGCTTGCTCACGATTCTTGGTGTTTTTTACCTTGTGGTCCTGTTTTTAAAACCCGAAACAAACCTGCACTGGATATTTGTAGTCGAACAAGCTCTGCTGGTTGCACTGGGAATCGTACTGGTATTCGCCATACTGCATAAGTTACAAGGCGAGGTACATAATGCGGCTAATGTCGATTTGGCCTCAGGCGCCTATACGCGTCACTTTTTTTTCCACCGCATTGATGAAGAATTAAAACGCGCCCAGCGATATCACCGCCCGTTCTCGATGGCTTTGTTAAGAATTGATCAATTTGAAGATCTCAGCCACTCACTTGATAACAAGACCAGTAACACTATCCTGCGGCATTATTTTGAAAGTATATGCAATGCCTTGCGTGATGTGGATTTCACCGGTCTGACAGATTCCGGGGAGTTCGCCATCGCACTGCCTGAGACCGATCTGGAAGAAGCTCGCCATGTAGCCGAACGTCAGCTCTATCGCAGCAAAAAAATGTCGATTCCCGATCTTGATGAAGCCAACACCCCGGGGGTCTGCATAACGGTCATCAAGAGCGAAGCTAGCGATACTGCCGAAAGCATCTATCGCCGGGCAAAAAAAATTATCGATGAAAAAATTGATGATGGCGTACATCCCCTGTTCTGCTAGGATACACTCCACGTATTTCGTAATGGATTAATTGATTCAGCCGTGGCCACCAATACCAACCTGATAGAAGAATTCAAGCTGGCGCCCGGTCGCGTGCTGGCTAAAAAATACGAGATCATTGACTTATTGGGTGCAGGTTGGGAAGGGGAAGTCTACCTGATTAAAGAAATAGCGACCGGGATAGAACGTACCGCCAAACTCTTTTTCCCTCACCGTAATATCAAGGATAAATCCACCCAGTTTTATGCCAAAAAATTGCACAAGTTGAGGCATTGCCCCATTGTCATCCAGTACAGTACCCAGGAAACCATCATCTTTCGCAACAAACCTGTGACGGTGCTGATTTCTGAATACGTTGAAGGTGAATTACTGAGCGACTTCATCGCGCGCCAACCCGGCAAACGCCTCACCGCCTTTCAGGCACTGCACCTTTTACATGCTCTTGCAGAAGGAATGGAATGTATTCATGCCATGCGGGAGTATCATGGTGATCTGCATTCTGAAAACATTATCGTGCAGCGCTTTGGCTTGAGCTTTGATCTCAAACTGGTTGACATGTTTTATGCAGGCAGCCCAAAGAAACAAAACATCCATGACGATACTGTTGACATGATCCATGTATTTCATGAAGCACTGGGTGGAGCAAAACACTACTCAAAACAACCGACCGAAGTCAAACAAATTTGCAATGGTCTAAAACGGACTCTGATCCTGAAAAAATATCGCAGTGCTGGTCAACTTCGCCAGTATCTTGACACCATGCAGTGGTCCATCTAGTTTAAATCCCTGATATAGTTAACCCTGTCCAGGAAACAGTTTATCTTGAAAAGCGAACACATATATACCCAATCAGAATTATCGAGCCCCGAGCGAATCGATCTCAGCTTCGGTACAGCAGTGGCCTTTTCCGACAAGTCACCTGACAAGGAATCGGCCAATGAAGACAGCGCTGCTTTGTTCAAACTGGATAATAACACCGCCGTGTTCCTGGTGGCGGATGGACTGGGCAGCTTACCCAATGCAGATGCCGCTTCCAAACTGGCGATCAAGGCTATTCAGCACTCCATCGAACAAGTAAGCGATAATAATTCATTACGTGAAGCCATTCTTGATGGTTTCGAGAAAGCCAATCAGCTGATACAGAGCAAGACCCCGGGTTCGGCCACTACATTGGTAGCGATTGAATACCATAAGCAGACCATTCGGCCATACCATGTTGGGGATTCCATGATCCTGGTAACAGGGCAACGTGGAAGAATAAAACTGCAATCGGTACCCCACTCTCCCGTTGGTTATGCCGTCGAAGCCGGTATGCTCGATGAAAATGAAGCGGTACACCACGAGGAAAGGCATATTGTCTCTAATGTGGTGGGCTCTGCCGATATGCGCATTGAAATTGGCGCCACCATTAAACTTTCACCATATGACACCCTGGTCATTTCAAGTGATGGCCTGTTTGATAATCTGTATGTTGATGAAATCGTGGAGCTGGTACGCAAAGGTAATCTTGAAAATGCCGGTAAACAACTCTTCCGACAGGCCAGGAAACGTATGTTGGCACCACAAAAGGATATGCCCAGTCATGCGGATGATCTGAGTTTTATTCTGTTCAGGCCAAAATAATATTTAAATCTTTTAAAGATCACCACCAGGGCACAAAGACCGCTCCTGGGCGTCCTTGCCCTCGCGGCATTTGTACATCCTATACATCACACGAAGAAAACAAATAAACAATATTAATCAAAACGGAGTGCTGTTGTAAGACAGAAATAAGTGATCCCCCCTGTAATGGTTAGCAATAAACCGCTATCAACACTAAATAAATAAAACTTAATTCTTCGAGTCGTTGCACCTTCGTGGTGAATAGAATGACGTTCTTTTTACTTGGTGTCTTTGTGCCTTGGTGGTGATCTTTTAAAATAACCTTGTTTAACTTGTCTTTACCACTACCTTAATACTTTTATCACTCTGACCCGCCAGGCTCATGGCTTCAGCCAGTTGCCCCAGGTCCATGGTTTGCGTAACAAGGTGTTTTTGTAATTTCTCCGCCAGGCCCGGCAGTTGCCGTAATACATCCATCGTCTTTGCAAAGCTGCCACAGCGCGATGTGACTATTTGAAGTTGCCCCTGACTGATTTCATTTATCAGCGTTGATTTTTCAAGATAACCCGTCTCAGGCGCAAGCAATACCGTTCCGCTTGCCTTAAGCAGGCTCTGTCCCTGCGTTGTAATAGGACGCATCAGTTGATTCAATTCCTCGATTGAACTCACCAGCGCGAAATCAAACTGCTGCGGCGGGTCTTGCCTGAACATCGCATCGTCAATATGAGAAACCAGTTCACATGTTGTGTCGAATCGAGAAATATAGTCATTCTGCAACAATGATGGTGAGACATAGATGTTCTTGTTTGTCGAGTTGCCAAAATTAGTGGCCATCAACTGTAATAACTTTTGTTCGCTATACCCGGTTACGGTCTGTTCATTAATCACCATGGATGTCAAATTCTCAAGCCCCATCACCGCTTGACCGTGAGTGGATTTCAAATGCACGGTCTGCTTCGCCATCGCCACAGCCAGCTCAAAGCCGGTCGGGCTGCCGGTGGTATCAAATACGATATCAAATTGTTTATGTATATCTTCATGTTCATTCGACCGGATCAGAATCACTTTGTCTGCGCCCAATGCTTGAGCTGTATTTTTTAATCCCTCATGCCGCATGACGGCGATGAGCTCAAATTGCTTATGATGAAGTTTTCTATGACTATCGAGCGCCGCAATGATCAACATGCCCAATCGTCTCGGACCCAACACAGCCACCCTGTCTCCCGGTGAAGGTGGCGAAACCTCAACAGCCTTGATGGCGGCGGCAAAGGGTTCAATCAGCACCCCGGCCTGGGGACTAACTGTTTCTGGTAATTTATGGATGGCATGAACCGGCGCCAGCACCCAGGGTGAAAAACCACCCGGCAAGCGGTCTATGCCCAAGGTCAGGCGATCCGGACAATGACTATCCAGTCCGCAATGACAGTATTCACAATCATGATCGGTAATTCCCCGCGCGGCATGGGAGGCATTAATCTCAACGGCAACGACTTCACCATGGTACTCACCAACCAGTTCATGTCCGATGATCTGTGGTAACGGGAAGGGAAGCAAATGGCGGGCCAGATCGGTTGAGCAAATACCACAATATAAGCTCTTGACGGGGACATAGCCTGGTCCCAATTCCAGCCAGGTGGCGCCATTGCGTTCTATTTTCCAGCCCTTGTCGACCGACCCGCGATAGCGATACTGAACATCCCATAACGATTGATCTTGTTGGTATTCCGGTGCTGAAAATTGAATATCATTCATATCCATTCAAACCACTGCGGACATCAACCGGACAATGACAAAAACCACCACGAGCAAAATGATCAGCAGGGAAATCAGGAGGGCGGTTTTGTCCATCAGGACACCAGATTGAATGCGGTTTTAATCCCGTCAACAATGTATTGCACTGCCAGTGCGGCCAGTAACAGACCGAGAATACGGCTAATCACATTTGCCCCTGTTTCCCCCAATGCGCGAACCAGCACAGGGGCATACAAGAGTGCCAATAGGGTAATAATGATCACCGCTAGCAGCACCAGTAATGATTCCAAGAAAATAACACTGCTACTACCTGCCGATGTCATCAGCAAGACCGTGGTGATGGCGCCCGGTCCAGCCAATAGCGGAAATGCCAGGGGAAAAATAGAGATGTCCTGCTTATGGGTTGCCTCATCCTGCTCGCCACGGGTGGTGGATCGCAAACCGGAATGCCTGGCAAACACCATCTCAATGGAGAGCAGGAACAGCAGGGCGCCACCGGCAATCCGGAATGCCGGGATGGTGATGCCAAACCAGTCAAGCAGGCTTGTCCCGGAGAAAAAAAACACCAGCAAAATAATACTGGCCAGCAGGGTTGCGGTAAGCGCCATACGGCGTTGTTCTTCACGCGCGACGCCATGGGTCATGGCGGCAAACAACCAGGCAACCCCTATCGGGTCGACCACACTGAACAGGGTTATAAAATTACTGAGATAATGTTCCATTTCTTGCTTTGTATGTAATACGCATAAGCACCCTCCCCTTTGTATCCATCTTACCCAGAAACCTGCGGCCACGCAGTCTAACGTTATTGGAGGGATTTTAGAAAATATATTTGATCGGATCGGTAATACTCCCACTCCGGATACCCGCAGGTTTACGCTACAATTACTAGTGAAATACCTTTTTAACATTTAGTCACAATCGTCACCCAGAGCAATACGACAAACACCAACAAGCAACAATGCATTTAATATCATCAAGTTACAAAAGACCCACATTTTATTCAGAAGGGATTTTACTTTAGAAACCTGATATCGATCCGATAACTAAATTAGTAAGAATAGTATGGACTATAGCCTGACCCTGAAGCCACGGCCAAAACAGTCATAAGGGAGAACCAAAATGGCTTATACACATCTGATGATCTCGATTTTACTGATTGCCTTCAGTCAAACGCTATTGGCTGAACCCGCATCCCTCAGAGGCGAATCATTCACCA
>JGI24023J19991_10000958_pt1 | contig 22541 bp, 23 predicted proteins | sample Cruoilmetagenom1_FD_19991 | JGI IMG/M metagenome (IMG submission 19991) | reverse complement strand
CTGTTTAGCACCCAATATTTTCATGGATCAATGGATGCTGCACAGTTGAGCATTCGAGGTTGGACACTCATCAACAATTTTGCTCCTTACAATCCTCGAACGGTTGAAAAGTTGAATGGTTTTAAAATCCCGGCGGAGAGGCTAAACCAATTCAGATATCATAATTGCCGGTTACAAAATCTCAACATTTCGGCTTCTTTGGGAGGGTATCGTAGACCTCCCCAAAATCCGTTATAATCAGAAAACATGGATCACCCTGTCCGAGATAATCACTAATTATTGACATCGGCAACGGTCGGTAATACCAACTATCAGTATTACAATAACTTGGCGGTCAGGCCGTGCGAGTGACAACCAAACAGATGGGGTGAACATGAAAAAAGGCTATTCAACCGTTTTACTGACTGTTTTATTCATTCTGGCCGTCGGTTGCGCCAACCATCCTGACAAGATTAAGATCCCAAAAGACGCCGTCGAGATGGATGTGGATTTTTCCTGGGCAGGGATCCAGGCGTGTTCCCATGAGTCTCCGGAGATACGGGTGGCCAACATTCCCGATGGTACCACGGAACTGCGGATCAGGCTTAAGGATATCAACCTGCCGGCCTGGAACCACGGGGGCGGCTGGGTGACGAATGACGACTCGGGACTGATTCCGGCCGGCGCCCTAAACATCGGCTATAACGGCCCCTGCCAGCCGGATGGAAGACATAAGTATGAATTTTCGGTCATGGCCGTGAATGCCGAGGGCGTCATTATCGGTTTCGGAAAGGCGCTAAAGCCGTTCCCACCCAAGCGGTGATGACTTCGTGAAGGATCCCATTTCCAGCTTTTCGATGACGGCAATGGGGATGAAAATGTCATGATCCGTCATCTACCAGGGTTGCGGCATTTGCAGGAAAGCCTTGAAGCGACCTCAATTTTGGGCTATATAACCAAAATGATCGACAATGTAATGGTGGGCGGTTCGTCGAGGATCGACCCCTTCCGCCAACAACGTCTTTGATCGATATTGAATCGACAACATGACCGGCAATCGCTGGTGTCGTATGAGGGAGGTACTATAAAATGAAAATTGCTTTTCCGGTAGCCGAAGATAAAGGGATAGACAGTGATGTCCACGGTCATTTCGGGTCCGCACCGCTCTTTGTTTTCATGGATCTGGATACGGATTCGGTAGAGACTTTCGAAAATCCGGACCAGGATCATGAACACGGTTCCTGCAACCCCATGGCGGCCCTTGGCGGGCGCCGGGTGGACGGGGTCGTAGTGGGCGGAATCGGCGGCGGCGCCTTGAAAAAACTCAACAACGACGGCGTTACCGTATACCGGGCCATTGAAGGCTGTGTGGGAGAAAATGCCCGGTTGATCAAGTCCGGCAACATGCCGGTGTTTGAGCCAAGCCAGGTTTGCGGTCACCATCACGGGGTCCAGATCGAGGGGTGATCCCACTGAGAGAAACGGGAGAGAAACATGCCACTTTATGATTTCTTGTGTGCCGACTGCGGCCATCTGGCTGAGGTATTGGTTTTTTCCGAAAGGACGACCATCCATTGTGCGCGCTGCGGCAGCGGCAACGTCAAAAAACTGATGTCCGCCCATTCATCTCTGTCCGGTACGGCTTCCGGCGCCATGCCCGGCCCCGGGGACACGGCCTGTTGCGGATCTTCACCGGGTCACGCCGGCTGTGCCGGTCCGGGAAGCTGCTGCGGCAAGGCTTGAGGCCGGATGATGAAAGACCGATTTCCGGCGTTTGCCTTCCGCGTTCAACGCCGCCGGAGGTCTTGCAACCGATCGATCCAGGTTTGCTCGCCTTCCCGGTCTTCCATTAGCCGGCAGCAGCGGACGAGCTGCTCGACGGTCTGAGGATGATCGGGAAAGGCCTCGAGGTATTGGCGGGCCTTGCCGCAACGATTCAGCCGCATCAGGCTGTGGGCCAGGGCCATGTGAAGGTCCACACTGCTTTTGTGGTGGTCGATTCCCCGCTGCAGGACCGCCACCGATTCCTCAAAGCGGCGCATATGCTGGTACACCAGTCCCAATCCCCAGAAGGCGCGGTGGTCCGGATGATAGTCCAGTGACCTCTCGAATAGTTTGACGGCGGTCGCCAGGCTGTTTTCAACCAGCGGGTTCGCGGCATAATCGCCGTGGCTGAATGTCAGGGCCAGTCGTGAGAGAAAGTCTGCATGCAGCGGGAAAAGCTCCGGGTCGTCCACCAGATCGATCTGTTCGGCAAATTCCGTCAGCTGGGAAAAGTAGTCTTCCCTAAGCCGTCGTCCGAAAGCCATTACGGTTGCTTTTCCCAGCGCCTCATCCGTATCAAAGTAAAGCATGTCCTCGACCCGCTGCAGCCAGATATCGTCGGTGGCGCCGGTGCGCCGCTTATAATCTTCATAGAGTGCCGTTCCGGGAAATAGATCCAGGATATAGAATATGGCCGACAGGGGGCGGATCCGGCGCAGCAGCGCCAAGCTCTCATCGATGGTTTGATCGGACTCGCCCGGTGCGCCATAAATGAAGTATGCCCTGGCCATAATACCGAAGTGAACGGTCAAATCAAAGGCGCGGCGGATCTCCGTTTCGCTGATGTGTTTGCGATAGAGATCCCGGATTTTCCGGCTTCCGCTCTCCACCCCGTAGCTGATTTGGGTGCATCCGGCCCGGCGCATCCAGCCCAGAACCTCTTCATCCACGCAATCCACCCGGGAGATGGCCACCCAGACGACGTCGAGACGGCGGTCGACAATCCGGCGGCAAATGTCGATCACCAATTCCCGTTTGAGGGTAAAGGTGTCGTCGGACACAAAGAAGAAGGTGACCCCTTTTTCACGAAGTCGCGCCATCTGGTTGACGAAGTAGTCGGCACTGTGAAAGCGCACCCGGCGTTTCCAAAAAGCCGGAGAGCCACAGAAGGAACATGCTGCCGGACAACCGCGCGTTAGAGAAATGTGCTGAAAGGTAAAATGGTCGGCGGGCATGGGCAGGCTGTCCAGGTCCGCAACCGGCTCCCGATCCGTCGTCTTGAAGGGCTTTCCCGCTTTTCTGAAGGCGATACCGTGGATCTGCGTGGGCAGGTTGGTCTGCTCTTTTTCAAGAAAACGGATCAATTCCAAAAAGCTGTGTTCGCCCTCGCCGCGAACGATATAGTCGATCTGGGGGAAGTGGGTCAGAAAATGTTCCCACAGGAAGGTAGCCCCAACGCCACCGAACACGACGGTGGTCTTTGGATTAATCTTTTTTACCATGCGGGCGATGTCGATCCCACCCCAGCGGTTGGCGTGCAGGATGGAAAACCCGACCACATCCGGCCGCTTGTCACCCAATACCTGGTAAATGCGGTGGGGTTTGTGCCCCAGGTTATGGCCGTTGAGGATGTCCACCGCGTAGCCCTTGTCCCGGAGCATGGCGCCGACGTAGTACAGGCCTATGGGAATAGCGCCGATATCTTCATCGTTGATGCGGCTGTCGAGAAAATAGGGGTAGACGAGCAGTATTTTCACGGATCGGTTGCGTTAGGCCAGTTTGCCGCGGACAATCATTACCGAACAGGTCGCCTTGTGAGCAATGCGTTTGGCCACGCTGCCGAACAGAACCAGCCCCATGCCGCTGAGGCCGAAGGCGCCCACGACTGCCAGATCGGCATCGGTTTCTTCGATGAAGCGGATGATTTCCGTGGAGACATGGCCGTCGCGGACCACCAGTTCACTGTCCACCGCTTCGGGAATGCGGTTGCCATAAACTTCTTGCATCCGATCGTTCAGGCTGACCACCAGGTTCTCGTCGGGATGTTCGGGCAGCATCAGATCCGCCTCGGTGAGCATGGGGTTGACCACCGGTGGCAGTACATGGACCACGAAAAGCTTGGCGCCATAGCGTTTCGCCAAGTCGAGGGCCGTTTGAAAGGCAACCTCGGCATAGTCGGAAAAATCCGTACAGCAGACAATCTGGTTTACTGCCATGGGAGACCTCCTCTTGTTATGAATGATTGACAGGCATCAGGGTCCGAAGGATATCCTCTTTGCCGACCACACCCACCAGCAATCCTGTTTCGACCACCGGCAGGGTATATAAATTATGGTCCACCATGAGGGCTGCCACGGTTTCGATGCGCGAATCCGGTCCGACTGTGACCGGATTGGGGGTCATGGCGTCTGAGACGGCGGCGGCGGCGATCTTTCGGACTTCCTTCTCCAGCCCCTTCATGGAACTGAGATTTATGAATCCGTCCAGAAATGAGAAGAGGGACGGCACGGGAAGTTTTTTCTGCTGGGCGATAAGGTCACTTTGGCAGAGGATGCCTACCAGCTTGCCCGTGTCGTCCAGCACCGGTACGCCGTTGATGCGGCGGTCCAGCAGGATTTTAGCCGCTTTGATGATTTCCATGTCAGCGGTGACGGTGATGGGATTTTCGGTCATGATCTCTTCGACCAGCATGGCGGCACCTCCGATGTGGGGCGTGGGTAACCGCGAAAGGAATTTTCTGCGGTTGGAAAAAAAGTCCGCGGCTATAAAAATCGTGTCGCTTGCGACTTTCTGCTTGCAGTGTAAGTGAAGGCCGGCCGACCTGTCAAAATAAATCCGATAAGTCCCGGACTTCTATACCCGTGCATGGATGGGGACAAAGTCGTACGCCTGGGCGCCGGTGTAGACCTGGCGGGGCCGGCAGATCTTCCACTTGGGATCGTCCACGCTCTCTTTCCACTGGGCGATCCATCCGGGGAGCCGACCGATGGCAAACATCACCGTGAACATGCTGGTGGGGATGCCGATGGCCCGCAGGACAATCCCGCTGTAAAAATCGACATTGGGGTACAGGTTGTGGTCGATAAAGTAAGGGTCTTTTTGGACCACCTCCTCGAGTTCCTTGGCGATATCCAGCAGCGGATCATTGATCTGCAGGGATTCTAGCAGCTCATCGCACATTTTTTTCATGATTTTGGCCCGGGGGTCGTAGGTCTTGTAGACCCGGTGCCCGAATCCCATGAGCCGGAACGGATCGTTCTTGTCCTTGGCCCGTTCAATGGCTTTTTTATGAGACCCGCCGTCGGCCTGAATCGCGGTGAGCATTTCGATGACCGCCTGGTTGGCGCCGCCGTGGAGGGGGCCCCACAGGGCGGCGATGCCCGAAGAGATGGCGGCGTACAGATTGACCCGGGCGCTGCTCACCACCCGCACGGCCGTGGTGGAGCAGTTCTGTTCGTGGTCGGCGTGCAGGATCCAGAACACCCGCAGGGCATTGACGGCTTCCCGGTTGATCTGGTAGGGCCTCACCGGGTTGTCGAACATCATGTTCAGGAAGTTTTCGCAGTAGGTCAGATCCGAACGGGGGTAGACCACCTTGTGGCCCCGGGAAATTTTGTATGACATGGCGGCCATGGTGCGTATCTTGGCCAGCAGCCGGGTCATGGTGATGGTGATCTCTTCCCGAAGGTTCAGGGTGGTCAGTGCCGGATAAAAGCTCCTCAGGGCATTGACCATAGAGGAGAGGATACCCATGGGGTGTGAGGCCCGGGGAAAGTTCTGGTAAAAGGTCTTGAGGTCCTCGTGGACCAGGCTGTTGTCGTTGAGCATCACCGAAAAGCGGGTGAGCTCTTCCCGATTGGGCAGCCTGCCGTTGATCAACAGGTAGGCGGTCTCCTTGAAGGTGGATTTTTCGGCCAGTTGCTCCACGGGGATGCCGCGGTAGCGCAGAACGCCTTTTTCACCGTCCATGTAGGTAATGGCACTCAGGCAGCTGCCGGTATTGGCATAGCCGGGGTCCAGGGTGATGAAGCCGGTTTCCGCCCGCAGGTTGGAAATGTCGATGGCTCTTTCCCCTTCGGTGCCGATTACCACCGGGAGCGTTATCTTCTGGCCGTTGTAAGTGAGGGTTGCAAAATCTTCCATGGTGACTCCTTTCTTGCCGGAAAGCCCTGCTGTAGTTCCTATTCGGTTGACCGACAATTCAGACCGGCTTTTCCGTTTTCGCCTTTTTGGTGAAACTATTATCTTGCCTGGCGGTTGCTTTTCAACGTAGTAAAAAGCAGGCAGATCTCATGCCGTCGACCAGCAGATGGGTCCGTCCGGTGTTCTTGCTCGGGTTAGGCATACAGCCCTTTTTTTCCTTTTGGCACATCCGCGCGGAATCGGCGCCGAATCGCGTCGGCATGGCGGCTTTACGATTGGATAATCATGACGAAAAAAAGGGGCAGGGCCTGCAGGGCCTTTTGACCAACAGCCGTCACATATATGATTATTCGAAACAGATGTCAATATTCGAATTAAGGAGGAACGTGATGTCATACAAGGACAACCTGTTAAAAAAGATTGAGATCGACCGGTTGGCCCGGACCATCGCCGGCGCCATCGGACCGGTGGAGAGCGGCAAACGCATCGATAAAACGGTATTGGGACAGTTGATGGTCTATTTCCCCTGGACCCTCAGGCAGGCACGGGATCTGACGTTGTACCTGGAAGCAGACGGTGCGGCTAAAACACGAATCCTGGTGCTGGACAACGACCTGACCATCTACAACACCACCGTGGAAGATGTGACCCTGAGAAAGAGCCCCACCGTAAAAGAGATGGTGAGCATTCGCAATGCCATAAAAATTCTCAACGACAAGGATGTGGTGATCAGCAAGAAGGCAGCATCCCTGAAGACCATTCGGGATATCTGCATCGGCGAACTGGATCTTCGCTTCACCGTCGCCGATATCGACGGCATTGCCGGGGAGGGGGCCGCGTCCCTGGAAAACGGCTATGCCCAAGGGGTCCAGGAGTGCCTGATGCTGTTTGCCGAACTGCTGGGGCTGGCGGCGGCGCCCAAGGCGTTCACGCTGAATCACCATGACATCTATGGCAACGTGAGCGAAAAGCCCGGCGGGGAGACCACCTTCGGCCCGCTGGTGATCTTCAGCCGGATCCACGGCACCTTGACCTGCCTGGAGGCACCCTTGAGCAGTCGGGACAAAGGGCGGTTCGACCGGCTCAAGGCACTTGCCGCAGGGCAAGATGAGGCGGCAGCCTCAGGATCGGCGGTTTTCGATCTGATGAAAGCCAAGGTGCTGGCCGCCGGTCCCGATCAGCCGGGCGAATGAAGCAACGTCCCTTACATCCCGAACTTGGTCAGCGCCTCGATCACTTTGTCCTGGCTCTGCTTTTGGACGATGACGGCTTTTTGATGGTGGGCCTTTTTGATTTTTTCCGACAGGGCGTCCAGGTCTGCCGGTTTTTCAACAAAATCCATGGCGCCCGCTTTCATGGCCTCTACGCCCTTTTCAACCGTCGCATGGCCGGTAAGAAGGATGATCTGCATCTCCGGCCTTTTATCCTTGATGGCCTTCAGGGCCTGGATGCCGTCCATTTCAGGCATCATGAAATCCATGATCACCGCATCGAAGGATTCGGTGGCGATCAGGGACAGCGCCTCGGTGGCCGATGTGGATGTGGTTACTTCCATGTCGCGGGCACGCATGCGCTCGGCCATGATTTCCAGAAATTCAACTTCGTCGTCAACCAGCAATACCCTTTCCGTCATTGTGAACTCCTTTCAAGTTACCCGTGTAGTCCTTCATAATTTTCGTTCACTTTATTCCGTTGCCAATCCTATGGCAAAATAAGACCGATTTCGCCTTTTTCCCCATCAACGGCCAATCGGGTGCCGAGCAGGTCGGCCACCAGCTTCTCCCGTGGTGAAGGAAAATCGCCACCACCGGCAAGGGCGTCCGGCGAAAGCCCGCAAAAACGAATCCGGGTGGTGTTTTCGATCTTATCAACAATTATGGATACCGCCTGGTCCGGGGCAGATGAATCCATGGCCCGGCACAGGCAGGCCCACACCAGATTCTCCAGGAAAAACCGGTTGGTGACGGCGGTCACCGGCCCGGCCGGCTCATCGATTTGGGGGGTCGCTCCCTTCATGGCAATCAGCCGGCCCGCCAGCTTCGAAAAAAAATGAATCACCGCGCCCACATCCACGGTCTCGGTGGGCACGTCGGCACCGTGGGCAAAGCGGTTCATGCCCTTGACGATCCGGTCTCCCCGGTGCACCTGGCGGGCGATGGATCGGGCAAGTGTCGACAAGCGTTCCAGGGAGAGGGGCGATCCCTTTTCGCTCATCGATAGCATGTCCTCGAGCAGCCCGGCATTTTCGTTGATGATGGCCAGCACATTTTTGATTTCGTGGGAAATAGATGCGGATATCTCGCCGAAGAAACGGACACCCTCGATGGCCAGGGCCTGGGAATCGTCTGTCATGTTGTCTTTCCTCTTGTTAAGTGGCCATCGGCGGCCAAGGGGCTTTTCGGTTCAATGGCACAAGCGGTTGCCGTTGACGACACAGGCGGCCTCATGGGCAGGGTCACCGCAAAGCGAGTGCCTCGGTTCACCTGACTGTTTACCGTGATCTCACCACCCATCTCGGAAACCATGCCATAGGTAACGGACAGCCCCAGTCCGGTTCCCGCGTGGCCGTGGCGAGTAGAGAAAAAGGGTTCGAAGACCCGCTTCAGATCGCTTTCCGGGATGCCGTGCCCCGTGTCTGCTACGGCGACGCGGACATGGGTTGCCCCGTGGCGTGCGATGGTGATCTCCAGCCGCCCGTTGTCTCCTATGGCGGCGAGGGCATTATTGATCAGGTTTAGAAAAATTTGCTGGAGGTTGCCCCGGTCGCCTTCAAAGTTCGGAATCTTTCCCTGCACCGAGACACTTACGGCAATGCAGCGCCGTTCGGTCTCTTTTTCCATGAAAGCAAGCACCTGGCGAATGATGGCCACGATCTCTACGGTTTCGATGGACGATTCCATGTGCCGGGCAAAATCCAATAATCGCCGGGTGATGGTACCGCAGCGGTGCACCGATGCCAGCACGGCTTCCACCAGGCCCATCAGTTTTTCGTTGCCGGCATAGTCTTGGTTGATGGTGAACAGATCCTTGATCAGTCCGGCTTTCTGGTTGATGATGGCCAGCGGGTTGTTGATCTCGTGGGCCACTCCCGAGGCCAGGCGGCCGATGGACGTCAGTTTATTGGCATACTCTACCTGATGCAGGGCCTGTACCCGCCGTTGGTCGGCCGCGTGGATGCGGTTGACCAGGTAGGTGGCGACGGCGAGGTTGGAGACCAGGATCAGGATGATGCTGAACAACATAAAACCGATGAGGTGCAGGCGTGGCTTGAGCCATAGATCCATGATGCCCGATTCCTGACGAACCATCATCAGCAGGAAGGGGCTGTCTGGAATAGGGGCAATGCCCATCAGGATGGACCGTTCGGCCTGATCCACGGTTCTCAGCAAACGGATGCCGTCGAGGGTCCCGGGAATGGCCAGGGGCACCTTTTCGAAGCGATTGCCGTAATGGCGGGCGGGTGTTTGAAGCATTCCCCGGGCATTGACGATAAAGGCGTCGTCGCCATCATCCAGCGCCAGTTGCGATACGGGGTCGTCCAACAGGCCCGCATCCAGCGTCGACCGCAGGACGAAGAAACCGCCGCTGTCCAGGTCGTGCCGGATGGTAACCGCCAGTTGATGGACGTGTCCTTGGGATGCCTCCACGTCACTGATGAAAAACTGGTTGGCGACTGCATGCTCGAAGCCGATGGTGGGTCTTACCCGGCTTCGTTCAACGGCATACGGCCCGGCATACGCCAGCACGATACCGTTGGCATTCAGCACGCCAAGATCCACGAAGCCACCCATGCTACCTCGCAGATTGTCCAAGATGGCGTCCATTCTGCCCGGTGCCAGCAAATCCGGCAGGCGATTGTCCCGGGCAACAAATTCAAGGGCCGTACGCCGCTGGGACAGCAAAAAGGAGATGTTGCGCCAGGTGTTGGAGACCATGCGGGAGGTGTCCATCGTCGTTTCGGATTCAAAGGCCTGACGCGTGAGCCGATAGTCCACCAGCGTCATGACCAGTAGGGGGGTTAGCGTCACCACGGTGGTAAAGACCACAATCATCAGCCATTTACGCCGGAAACTGAAGTGGCTGTGCCCCGGTCCGGAAGCCGCATCCCGGTGGTCCCAGAAACGGGGTTTGAATTTGGACAGCTTCAGCATGGGCAGTACCGATCTGCAGGTGGGAGCGCCGGTATGTCTGTCTCAGGATTTGAATTTCCGGGTTTTTTCATGGGCTTTTTTCAGGGTCTCGCTTAACTCGTCGATGTCAACGGGCTTTTGCATATAGGCGAAAGCGCCCAGTTGCATGCATCTTTGCCGGTCTGTCTCGGAGCCGTGGCCGGTGAGCATGATGACCTCGATTTCCGGTCGGGTGGTTTTTACCTGCTTCAAGATCTGCATGCCGTCGATGCCCGGCATTTTCAAATCGATGATCATCACCTCCGGTTCGTCCTCGTCGACCAGGGTCAGGGCGGATTCGCCATCATAGGCCACGGCAGATCCCATGTCACGCAGTTGGAGCCGTTCGGACAGGGTCTGAACGAACTCTCGTTCGTCATCGACCAACAGCACCCGGGAGGGCATCTCGAAGCTGTGCTTGCGGTAGATGTGCGCCTGGTGAAAGTGCTTGCCCACCCGTGTTTTTACCGACCGGACGCCGGCAATGGGGCCGGCAATGGATTTAAGTTCCTCCTCCAGCCGGGCAAGCATCAGCACCTGTTTGTTGATGGTCAGCACCACCGCACCGTCTTCGGCCGTTACCGAGACATCGTGTCCGGCCCGGGATAAGGCCATCTCCACGGTAGCTGCCAGAAAAAAATCCTTTTCGGCCTGTATGGAGGCGTCGGTCCGGCGAAGGGCATCCTTGATCAGATTCTCTTCGATCAGCGCGCCGGCTTTGGCCACATTCAAACGGTTCATGGGAAGCACCATGTCGTAAAGGCTTTTGTCCCACGAATTCTTGGCGGAAAACAGGGTTTCGGTCCAGGCGGCACTGTCGGCGTCCCGGGTGCGGATCTGTTTCAAGGCCTCCTTTTCAGCCAATCCCCGGACGACTTCGGCCTGTTTGATGCGATAGGGCGTTTCGGCGATGATGCACACCCGTAGCACATGGCTGATGGTTTGGGGAACCAGTAGGCTGGAGAACCCGTGGACCACGGCGGGGCCTCCGGTCAGTTCGGTTGCCAGGGCCAGGCGCAGGCCGGCGATGGAGCACTCCTTTTCATGGGTGAACGTGTTGAAGACCGATGTTTTGGCCGAAAAGGCCCGCCGAACCTTGTTTTCCGGTAATCCGGATGTTTCAGCGGCTTTTTGAATCACCCGTTCGTCGGTGATCGTGCGGAACCCGGTGCTGTCTATCAAGTCCCTGACCACCAGGTCCGCGCTGCAGAATATGCCGCTGAAGATGGTAATGGCAGACATCGCTATACTCCTTTGGGTTCGCTGTGGGTCGATAGGGTTCGAACAGAGGTCAACGGGCAGTTTTTTTTACTGCTCCCTTTATGGGTCTGCTCATGGATGGCGCGAATCGCTTTTTTCATGGTTGGATAGATGTGATCCTCACCAATTTTGTAGAGCAGATGCGTGCGCCGCAGCACCTGCATCACCGGTTCATGAACGCTGCTCAAGGAGATGTCGATGCCGGCGTTTCTCACTCGGTCCACCGTCAGGGACAGGGATTCCTGGCCCGAGGCGTCCATGTCGTTGATCGACTCGGCAGCGATAATAATGTGCTTGAGTTCTTTTTTCATTTTTCGCCGATGGCGGATCTGGTCCTCCAGGTAACTGGCGTTGGCAAAGAAAAGGGGCCCGTCGAAGCGAACGACATCGATGAAGCGGCACTCCTTCAACCCATGGGTTACGGCATCGTGGAGCGCGCTGTCCAGACCCAGAGAAAGGTCTACCACGTGGGGCCGCATGTTCCGGTAAAGGAACACACAAAGCGAGAGCCCCACCCCCACCATGATGCCCCGGTCCAGGTGCGGGGCGAAGGCCAGGGTGCACGTGAAAGTGATGACGGAGATGGCACCGTCGTACCATTGGGCGCGCCAGGCATGAATGAATCCTCCGGCGTTGATCAGTCCGGCCACCGCCAGCATGATGATGGCAGCCAGCACGCTCTGGGGCAGGTGGTAGAGCAGGGGGGTGAAGAAAAACAGGGTCGCCACCACCGCCAGGCCGGCAATCACGTTGGAGAGGCCGGAAACAGCACCGGCCTGGAGGTTGACCGCCGACCGTGAAAAGGATCCTGCCACGGGGTAGCCTTGGGCCATCGATCCGATTATATTGGCCAGCCCTTGACCCATGAGCTCCTGATTGGGGTCGATGCGCTGGCCGGTCTTGGCGGCCATGGCTTTGGCGATGGAGATGGCTTCCATGAATCCCAGCAGGGCGATGACGACGGCCGGCGTCATCAAGGTCATGACACCGTGGCCGTCGATCCTGGGGAAGGAGAAATCCGGAAGGCCCTTGGGAATGGCGCCGACCACGTCACCGCCGCCATAGAAAGTGAGCGCTGATGCATTCAGCGGTGCATTGCCGATCCTCAGTCGCCAGGTGCCGCCTATCTTTTCCGTGTCCGTCGGGCGGCGGCCCTTGGCATAAAAGCGAAGGTCGCCGTCCCTGATCCGTCCGGCTTCAAAAAGCAGACGGCGNATCTGATGACGATAATCCGCCGTCTGTCCGGCCCTCAAGGCCATTTGATAATTGAGGATGTCCCGATCTCGCCGTGAGTCGATGACCGTCATCCGATGGCCGTCAATTTTTGCCTGCTTGAGGGTATCGTTGACGTGGGATCGCTGGTCTCCCAGCCGGTGAAGTCGTGTGACCTCGGCATTGAAATGCACAATCAATGACCGGACGTCTGCATCGACCACCGATTCCAGGGGCATCGTAGCGCGCTGTTCAAACCCGGTGGCCCAGCTGATCAAGGTGGTGGCGGCCACTGCCACGAGCACGCTGGGAATTCGCGGGGTTATCTTTTTCAGGGCGACCATGATCGCGAAGGCAAATAGGCCCACCATGAGGGTGGGCCAGTGGGTGTAATGCAGGGCCGCTTTGACCACCTGGATGACCGTATGGTAGTGGTATTCGCCGCTGTCCACGGTCACGCCGAACAATTTGGCAAGCTGACCGGTGGCGATGATGATGGCTGCCGCATTGGTGAAGCCATTGACCACCGGGTGCGAGAGAAAGTTCACCACCAGGCCGAGTCGAAACAACCCCAGGACGAATTGGGACAGCCCCACCATCAGCGCCAGCAGAACCGCATATCCGATGTAAGCCTGGCTGCCGGTGGTGGCCAGGGGTTGCAGGGCCACGGCGGCCATCAGGGAAACCACTGCGACGGGGCCGGTGGCCAGTTGGCGGCTGGAGCCGAAAAGGGCCGCCACCGCCGGCGGCAGAAAGGCTGCGTAAAGACCGTAGTAGGCCGGCAGGCCGGCCAACTGGGCATAAGCCATGGACTGGGGAATCAGCACCAGCGCCACGGTTAATCCGGCAAACAGGTCTCCTTTCAGATGCGTGCCGCGATAGCCGGGCAGCCACTCCAGAAAGGGCAACAACCTACTTGGTGCAATCCGGTGACATGCGGATGACATGCGTCGGGCCATGGCGGTTTACCGGCTTTCCGTCAGCAGCCTGCGGCAGGCGACCATCAGGCTGTCGTAAAGTGTCCCGGCATCGTACACCCGGTAGGTGTTGAGCCGAACAATACCGTCCACCATGGCAAAAAGGACCATGGCTGTTTTTCGTGGGGCGTCGACCGCTATCGAGCCGTCCTGTAAGCCTTTTTGTATGCCCTCTTCGAAGATGTCCAGCAGACATGTATAAATGGATTCCAAGTGGTTGCGGCACACCGGACTGGTTTCCGCCATCTGATAGGGATAGTGCCGGTGCAGAATCAAGAACTGGTCCTCCATGGTGACGGCCAGTTGCAGATAAAAGGTGACCACACCTTCCACCATCTCGATCCCCTTTTGATTCCGGCAATTTTGCCGATGCCGGTCAAACTGGTCCAGAATGCTGTCTTTCACATCTTTCAACACGCGCAGGAACAGATCCTCCTTGTTCTTGAAGTGGTGAAAGATGGTTCCGGTTGCCGCGCCGGTGATGGTGGACAATTCCGCCATGGCGGTTCCCCGAAACCCGTTTCGGGAAAAGAGACTGGTGGCGGCGGCAAGGATTGCATTTCGTTTGGACATATGTTACCTGTTCGAAAAATATCCAACCGAATGCTCGGTCGGTTTTGTTGTCTAAATAATTTGAATGGAAATGTCAATGGGAGAAATATGATGTCCCACCCTATCCCGGAAAAAGCGGAACTGCTGGAGAAGCTCAAACAGGGAGGGTTTGCCGTTCCCGATTTCATTTATGTTCCTCCGCAGCATTTTGAGGCCGAAGATTTCGCTTCCCTCGAATCGTTTCTGGAAAAACACCGTAAGGGTTTTAAGGTGATTGCCCGCAGCGCCCATCCGGAAGAGCGTCATTTCAAGGGGGGAACTTTCGACTCGCTGGAAACCTATGCCGACGCGGGTGGCATCCGTTATGCGCGAAACAAAATGATCAAGCTGGCCAAAACCAGCAAGCACCTGACCATTGCCCGCCAGCAGCGGTTCAACCATGCGCCGGAAATGGATCTTGAACAGATGGGGGTGATCGTGATGCCCTTTCTCGATGGGTCCAGTGTCATGGCCAAGATGATTGGTGGCCAATGGGAGTTCGGCTACTGCCGGGACCGCATTCACAAGGTGCAAAGCGAACCCTATATCACCCGGACCCCCCATGACCGCCGCCTGGTCCAGCTGTCAAAGGACATTCAGGCCTATCTGGGGTTTTGCTGCGAGATCGAATACATCATCTCGGTAGACGGCGGCATCCACGTGGTGCAGGCCAAAGACATTTCCGGCATCGACATCCTGGAAGAAAAGGAGAGCCGGCAGTCCATCATCCTGGACGGCATCCGGCGCATCCGTAAGCGGCGCAACTATCGTGAAAGACCGGTCTATGTGATGGATAATAAAGCCTTTTATATCAGCGTTATCTCCCGGTGCGAAGAGATGGTGAACGGAAATACCACCCACGGCCGACCGGATGTTGGTCAGATCATCGATTCCATCAAGGCCTATAAAGCAGATTTTGAAGATTTTGCGCTGCGCCACCAGCGATACGCGGTGCTCGGCCTTGCCATTCAGGATACGGTTGATCTTTATCAGATCGCCAACCATTACCTGGACGACATCCCGGAGCTGCAGGCACGGTTGTCCAAGGCCCTGCATAACAATCTGTACCAGATCGATATTTTCCTGTCCGAAGCCGATACCCTCATCGCCAAGAACAAGGTCCGCATCAACCTGTGCAGCCACGATGCATACGGAATCGACACGGTGCGAAACCCCCTGTGGTCCGTTTATTGGTATGTGGACCGGCACGATGAGGTGGTGAACGATTTAAAGCGGGTTGGCTTTAAAACCGGAGATACCATCGGTATCGATATCAACGTTGACGACAAACCCATCGTAAACCGCCTGTAACCATCCTCGGGTGGGTGGTTCAACCCTTGTTATAATGCAGCTCGGGGTAGAGTCGTCGGGCGCATTCAGGGCAGATGCCGTGGGTGAAGTCGGCCTCGGAATGGTCGGCGATGTAATCTTCGATTGGCTGCCAGTTTTTGTCCTCGTCGCGGATTTTCTTGCAGGAGGCGCAGATGGGCAGCAGGCCACTGAGGGTTTTAACCTCCTGAAGGGCTTTTTCCAGTTGCCCGATCAGTGATTCCTGCGCTTTGGCCGCTTTGTGTTTGACCATGGCGATTTCAATGGTTGAGCGCAGTTCGTTGATTTCGTAGGGTTTGGTGATGTAGCCGTACGGACTGGTTCGGATCGCGCGCTCGAAGACCTCCTGGTCGGAAAGGCAGGTCATGAAGATGATGGGCACATCCGACCGTTCGGCGATTTTGGCGGCGGCCTCTATTCCGTTCATTGTTCCTTTGAGTATGATATCCATGGTGACCAGGTCGGGGTGGTGCCGGAAAACCCCGCTGATGGCCTCGAATCCCGTTTCGGCTGTGCCGCAGATCCGGTAGCCCAGGCTCTCCAGTCGGGCGCTGAGCACGATGGATACGTTGGGATCATCTTCCACTACCAGGATGTTAATCGGTTGATGCATAATCCACCTCGTATTGACTGAAGGACCCCGTTCGGCAACTTTTTGCGCACGGGACTCCCTTTTGTGCACAGCGATGCTCTGTTTTCAGACATGTTGCCTTAATGAGGTATGCAACGTTTTACCATCGTATCGTAATATTCGGTCAGAACAGATCGGTTTGGTGCCGTTCCAATTCAGATCCGATTACCCCGTTATCCCTATGCCCTCCTAATGCAATTTGCATGCTATTTTATCAATTTCGGAAAATTGTCGGGTGTGATGTTTCTATCAATAAGAACAAAAAGTCCTTGACACCCCGTTCAAAAGCCTCTAAAAGTGTGGTGAGGATCGAAATGGAAGCAGTCATCATGGATTCAGGGTCGTGGAAACCGTCACGGCCTTTTTTATTGGGAGAGAGGACAAAAGATGAAGTTGAGGGATTTTCCAAACCGGGATCAGTTTGACACCCTGGCCCGAACCTGTAACGTGATTCCCGTCTGCCGGGAGATTTTGGCAGATATGGATACGCCGGTTTCCCTGCTGAAAAAATGCTATGATGATGGAGAGCAGGGCGCGCGCACGCCGATTTTTCTGCTGGAAAGTGTTGAAGGCGGGGAAAAATGGGGGCGCTACAGCTTTCTGGGCACATCGGCGAGGACCCATGTCAAGGTGTTTGCCGATCAGGTGACCATCACCGAGAACGGTCGTGAAGATAAAATCTACCACGGCGGCGATCCCTTGGGCACCCTGAGAAGTTTCATGGGCCGTTTCCAGCCGGCGGAAATGGCTGAACTTCCCCGGTTTTGGGGCGGGCTGGTGGGATACCTCACCTACGAAATGGTCTCTTTTTTCGAGCGAGTTCCCAGCCGGCTGCCGGCCGACACACCCATGGCCCATTTCATCATCTGCGATGAACTGCTAATTTTCGATAACATCCGAAACACCATGATCTGTGTGGCCATCGCTTTTACCGACGGGCGTCCGGATACCGGTGCGGTTTACGATGAAGCCGTGACGCGGTTGAACGCCATGGAAAAGCGCATGAGCATGCGGATCGGTGATGACGTACCGGAGGATCGCGGCGACAGTCTGACCATGACCCCATCTCTTCAGGCGGAAACCTTCAGAGATCGGGTGGCCACCGTTAAGAACTACATCCAGCAAGGTGACGTGATTCAGGCTGTCATCTCCCAGCCCTTTCAATGCGACGCGCCCGGGGACCTTATTTCGGTCTACCGTGCCCAGCGGTATGTGAACCCGTCTCCGTACCTCTACTTTTTTCATTTTGACGAAACGGCTCTGGTGGGATCTTCACCGGAAACCTTGGTACGCCTGGAAAACCGGGTGGCCACCTTGCGGCCCATCGCCGGCACCCGGCCCCGGGGAGATAGCGAGCAGGCCGATCGGGCCCTGGCGTCGGAACTGCTGGCCGATGAAAAGGAGCGGGCCGAGCATCTGATGCTGGTTGACCTGGGGCGTAACGACCTGGGCCGGGTCGCCCGGACCGGCACGGTGCAGGTGACGGATCTGATGGTGGTGGAGCGGTACTCCCACGTCATGCACCTGGTCTCCAACATCAACTGTGATCTGGAGGACACCTACGACGCCTGGGATCTGTTGCGGGCGTCATTCCCCGCCGGTACCCTTTCCGGTGCACCCAAGGTGCGGGCCATGGAGATCATCGAAGAGTTGGAACAAAGTCCCCGGGGGCCGTATGGTGGCGCCGTCGGCTACGTCTCTTTCAGCGGCAACATGGACCTGGCCATTACCATCCGGACCGCCTGCATCGAAAAGGGGATACTCACCGTTCGGGCCGGTGCGGGCATCGTGGCCGACTCGGATCCGGAAACCGAGCGAATGGAAACCGTCAACAAAGCCATGGCCATTCAACGGGCCCTCGAGCTGACCCACCAAGGGGTGGAGGCAACACCATGATACTGATGATCGATAACTACGACTCCTTCACCTATAATCTGGTCCAGTACCTCAGACAGATCGGTGAGGATGTCGTGGTGAAAAGAAACGATGCCGTCACCGTCGATGAAATTGCGGCGATGGCCCCCCAGGCCATCGTGATTTCTCCGGGACCGGGCCGGCCGAATTCTGCCGGTGTTTCCCTGGATGCGATCCGTCGGTTTTCCGGTAAGATTCCTATCCTTGGCGTTTGCCTGGGCCACCAGTCCATCGCCCATGCCTTCGGCGGCAAGGTGATTGCCGCCAAGCGGCTGATGCACGGCAAGACATCGGCCATAACGACTGACGGCAAAGGGGTTTTTGCCGGCATCAAACAGCCCTTTCAGGCCATGCGCTACCACAGCCTGGCGGTGGAGAAGGAGAGTTTGCCCGACTGCCTGGCGGTGAGCGCCACGGCCGAAGACGGGGAGATCATGGGGCTTCGGCACCGGACCCATATCTCCGAGGGGATTCAGTTCCATCCCGAATCGATCATGACACCGGTGGGCAAGCGGCTGCTGCGCAATTTTTTAAAAATGATCCCTACTGCTTAAAAGGAGAACCCCGACCATGTTCAAAGATCACCTGTCAGCCATTATCAGCCGAACCGATCTGAGTGAATCCCAGATGGCCGAGATGATGTCTGAAATATTTGAGGGTAAAACCACCGATGCCCAGGTGGGGGCCATGATGGCGGCCCTGGCCACCAAGGGGGAAACCGTTGAGGAACTGGCCGGTGCGGCCCGGGCAATGCGCAAAAAAGCCCACCGCATCCAGGCGGCCACCACACCGGTGGTAGACACCTGCGGCACCGGTGGCGACGGTCTCAAGACCTTCAATATCTCCACCACGACGGCCTTCGTCGTGGCCGGCTGCGGGGTGACTGTGGCCAAGCACGGCAATCGTAGCGTTTCGTCCAAATGCGGCAGCGCCGATCTGCTGGAGACCCTAGGCATTAAGCTGGACACGGATCCGGAAGTTGTCGAAGAGGCGGTCCGGGAGATCGGTATCGGTTTTCTATTTGCCCCGCTTTACCACAGCGCCATGCGCCACGTTGCCAAGGCACGCATGGAGGTGGGGGTGAGAAGCATCTTCAATATGCTGGGGCCGCTAACCAATCCGGCCGGCGCCAACTGCCAGCTGCTGGGTGTATTCGCTCCCCAGCTGACCGAAATGTTCGCCGAGGCGCTACGCCTGCTGGGGACCAAGAGCGCATTTGTGGTTCACGGGCACGACGGGCTGGACGAAATTTCCGTATGTGCGCCCACGCGCGTTTCCCAGTTGGAGAACGACATGGTTCGCACCTATGACATTTACCCCGAGCAGTATTTCGGCCAACTGGCCGAAACTGACCAGATGACCGGTGGCGACCCTGAGGAGAATGCGGCCATTACCCGCAGGATTTTGACGGGGGAAAAGGGGCCCAAGCGGGACGTGGTGCTGCTCAATGCCGCCGCGGCGCTGGTGGCCTGCCGTAAGGCGGAGGACATGAAAGCGGGTATCGCCCGGGCCGAACAGGCCATCGACGGCGGTGCTGCCATGGGTAAGCTGGAGGCTCTGGTTGCCTATACCCGTGACAACGGATAAGCTATGCCGACAGATTTTCTGACACAGATCGTTCAACGGAAGGGGCACGAGATTTCGCAGGCCCGCAAAGTGATCTCCCGCGACCGGTTGGAAGCGCAGGCCCGGCAGCGCTCGGATTTCCGGCCCTTTTTTGGAACGCTCCAACAACCGGGACCCGGCGGGGTGAACATCATCGCCGAAATTAAGCGGGCGTCACCATCCAAGGGTGATATCTGCGTGGATCTGGATGCGTCGAAGATGGCGGACCAATATGAAAAGGGCGGGGCGGTGGCCGTCTCGGTACTCACCGATTCCACCTACTTCAAGGGCAGCCTCGATGACCTGAAGGCGGCGCGGTCCGCCTGTACCCTGCCAGTGCTGAGAAAAGAGTTCACTATCAGCCGTTATCAAGTATACGAAGCGGCGGCGGCCGGCGCGGATGCCATCCTGCTCATCGCCCGGATCCTCTCTCCGGATAAGCTGAACCAGCTTTACATGCTGTGCCGCGAACTGGGCATGGACGCCCTGGTGGAAATCCATACGCCGGAAGATGCCCACATCGTTGCCGCTTGTGGCGCGCGTCTCGTGGGCATCAACAATCGCAATCTGAGCACCTTTGAAACGGACATCGCCATTGCGATGGATCTGGTTTCCCGACTGACGCCCGACCAGGTACCCGTGGCGGCCTCCGGCATTTCGGGACCGGACGACATTCAAAGCAATCTGTCCGCCGGCATCTACAATTTTCTGGTGGGGGAAAGTATTGTCCGTTCCGGTGATCCGGCCCGATTTATCCGTCGGTTGATTCGTTCCGGATCCGGTTCGCATCCCTCGGGCAATGGTGTTGCATGACCGGTGCGTGCACAATGGGCCGCCCTTATCCCCAGGTGAAGATCTGCGGGTTGACTGATCCCCACGAGGCCGCCCGCTGTGTCCATCTGGGTGCCGATGCCATCGGTCTGGTTTTCTTTCCCAGAAGCCCACGCAACGTCATCCCGGACCAGGCAAGGGCCGTGGTGGCTTCCCTGCCGGAATCGGTGGCTGCCGTGGGCGTGTTCGTCAACGCCGGTTTTTCCTTCATCATGTCTCGGGTCGAACGTTGCGGGTTATCCATGGCGCAGCTCCACGGCCGGGAATCATCTGATCTGGCGGCGCGGTTGAAGGCCGAGGGGGTGGGGGTGATTAAAGCGCTGTTCGTCGATGGCCGGCCGGGTTTCGCGGATGCGCGGAGATTTGATGTCGATGCCTACCTGGTGGAGTGTGCCCGGGGGCCGCTTCCCGGCGGCAACGCCATGGCTTGGGACTGGGGGGCGGCCAGGGACTTCGGACACCGGTATCCCCTGGTGCTCGCCGGCGGCCTGTCGCCGGAAAATGTCGACGATGCGATCCGTGTCGGTCTGCCGGCGGCCATCGACGTTAGCTCCGGTGTGGAGGTGTCACCGGGTCGCAAGGATATGGGCAAGGTGGCCCGGTTGATCGCCGCCGTTCACGACTCCGCGAAACAGTATGCCGGAAAGACGATACGACCGGTGTTTCGGCCAAAAGGAGGTCAAATTCGTGGCTGATCAAAGAGAGAAGCTCGTTATTCCTTACGAACAATTGAGTTCCGAGGCGCTTTCGGGGCTGATCAGGGAGTTCGTGACCCGCGACGGCACCGATTCGGGATACACTCGTGGCTCGCTCGTGGAAAACATAGCCATGGTGCGCCGCCAGCTGGATTCGGGGCAGGCGGTGGTCGTCTATGACGCCCGGTCGCAGACCAGCAACATCGTACCGGTGGAAGTTGTCCTGGAGAATGCCAAAGGACCCAATTGATAGTGGTGTCTACCCAGAAGCTGATATTATTAGAGGAACGAAACCATGAAATATATCGGTGCCCATGTGAGTGCCGCCGGCGGTGTGCAGAACGCGCCGCTGAACGCCAAAAAAATCGGAGCCACGGCCTTTGCCCTGTTTACCAAAAATCAGCGACGATGGGAAGCCAAGCCGTTGACGGAAGAATCCATCCACCGGTTCAAGGAGAACTGCGCGGATGCCGGCTACACCCCGGATCAGATCCTGCCCCACGACGGTTATCTGATCAACCTGGGCCACCCGGAATCGGCTGGACTGGAAAAATCACGGGCCGCTTTCATCGACGAAATGCATCGCTGCGAACGGCTGGGGTTAAAATATCTGAATTTTCATCCGGGTAGCCACCTCAACAAGCTTTCCGAAGACGCCTGCCTGGCAAGGATTGCCGAATCCATCAATCTGGCCCTGAAGCAGACAACGGGGGTGACCGCCGTCATCGAAAACACCGCCGGCCAGGGCACCAACATGGGTCACCGCTTCGAACACCTGACCGCCATCATTGCCGGCGTCGAAGACCAATCCAGGGTGGGGGTCTGTCTGGATACCTGCCATACTTTTTCGGCCGGTTATGATCTGGTGACCACGAGGGGTTACGAAAAAACCATGGCGCATTTCGATGCCGTGGTGGGGTTCTCCTTTTTAAAAGGGTTTCACCTGAACGACAGCAAGAAGGCCATGGGCAGCCGCGTGGATCGTCATGAAAGTCTCGGCAAGGGCACCCTGGGACTGAAACCCTTCCGGATGATCATGAACGACCCCCGTTTCGACGGTATCCCCATGATCCTGGAGACACCCGATGACGATCGCTGGGCCGAGGAGATCCGCATGCTGATGGAAATGGTAAGGATTGGGGACGAAATAAAGTGAACGCTTGAACACCAGTAGCAAAACAAGCCACGGCATCGGCACGCGTTTGCTGGCGACCCTTTTGATAGATTTCATTTTGATCTTATCCCTGAAAATGGCCCTACGTTCAATTTCCCGGATGAACACGTGGTGCAGAATCCCGGGTTCATCCAATCCGGTTAATCGCAGCATTCCCGTTCAAATAGCACAAAAAAAAGAGGTTTCGTTGTTTAGTTTTTCAAGGATGTCCCCCCTCTTCCCCCCTCTTCCCCCCTCTTCCCCCCTCTTCCCCCCTCTTCCCCCCTC
>JGI24023J19991_10000957_pt1 | contig 22546 bp, 22 predicted proteins | sample Cruoilmetagenom1_FD_19991 | JGI IMG/M metagenome (IMG submission 19991) | reverse complement strand
AAAGCTTTAAGCACCTGATTTTTGGACAGTCCTCCGAGAAAATAGGCCTCATCCACGGTAACACCCCAGCTGCGCAGCGTCAGTATCACCCTTTCGTGAGCCGGACGATCCCGGGCGGTAACCAGGGCGATGCGTACAAGTTGTTTATCGGGGTCGGAAAGGCTTTTAATTCTTGAAAGGGTTTTCAGTACCCGGCCGAATGGGCCTTCGGGTAGAGGAATGGCGGCAAACACCTTCTCGTGCTCTAAAAATGCATCTAGTCCCTGTTGTTTGAAAATCACCTCTGAATCCTCACTGAAGAGCACCGCATCTCCGTCAAATGCGAAACGAATCTCATCGGCATCCGGATTGAATGATGAAGGCGGAGCATAGAGTTGGGCTGATGCAATCCCATGATCCACAGCGTCCTGTACATCTTCCAGGTTTTTGGACAGGTAAAGATCGACACTGTAGGCTTCCAGGTATGGACCCAGAGCTTTGCCCCCGGAGAATGCCGCCCGGGTAATATTCAGGTTGTAGAAGTCGATGGAGTTCATTATCCGCAGGCCGGTCTGCGGGTTGTTCTGGCTCATTATAACCACTTCTACCAGATGCTCGCCCAGTTTTTCGTTCAGTTTGAGAAAAGCTTCGATTAAAGGGAAGGCGGTTCCCGGTTCCAACACTCTCTTTTCATTGTCTTTCTGGAAATCCGCATAGGCCTTCAGGCCCTCTTCTTCGAAAATGTCGTTTTCCATTTCCAGATCGAAAAGTGCCCGGGATGAGATTCCAATAACCAATGTGCCGCTTAAATCAGGTGGCAACGCTTATTCCTCTACCTTCAATATAACGGCTCATTTCATCAATTGCCTTGCGTTTTTTTAATCTGACCTCCTCATCGGCGGGGCGGCCGATGGTAATCAGTAATCTGGGGCGGTAAAAGCGGGGGAGTTTTAAGGCTTTTTTCACCTCACTGGCCACGAACATACCCAGGATGCAGGTTCCAAGACCCTCAGCAGAGGCTTGAAGACAGAAATGTTCAACAGCTATACCGATGTCCATCAGTGGAAAGTTCTGCCCCAGGAGAAAGCCTCCCCAGCGTGTGGGGCGGTGACCGGGAGTTTCATTTACCGCCACCATCACAGGAGCCTGGGCGGCAAAGGGGTTTTCCTTCAGAGGGCCGAATCCGGCAGCTTTAACCAGCTTTCCTTTAATTTCATCATCAGCGGCAATCACAAATTCCCAAGGCTGGCCGTTATTGGCTGACGGGGCCAGTCTGGCAGCTTCAATGCAGCGGTTCAGGGATTCCCGGGGGATGGGGTCTGACTTATAGGAGCGGACACTCTGGCGGATAGCTGCGAGTTCCGGGAAGCAGGATTGATAGTTTGTCTTTGTTATCATGGCTGTATTCTAATTTTGTTAAGGACTTGTTGAAAGAGGAGAGCAGCTGTCGTAAAAATGCGATGCAAACTCCTGCTGAGAAAGTAGTTTGAAAATTAATGAAAAAAATAAAAAATATTTTGCGTTTTGAATATTTTGGGGTTATACTTGTTATTAGATAGATTGCTAAGTTTGAAGGAGGTTCAGATTGACGGAACCACCTAAAGGCCTGAGCCGGTAATTACCGGCACAGTAAGCGGATACGTCCGACATAAGGAGGCGCCTATCGACGAATCTTTAATAACATATCGGACATTCTTTTACGGCTGAAAAGCCGAAATATAACGTGCCCGGCGGATTGATTTCCGAGGGTTATAGACCGGCTTCAGGCCGGTCTTTTTTTATTGTTACAGCAGGGAAATCGAGAGAAAACATGAAATTGGAAATAAATTTTGTTGATGCTTTTACAGACTCAGTATTTAAAGGAAATCCAGCCGCCGTGCTGATTCCTGAAGTATGGCTGGATGAGAATATAATGCAGCTGATTGCAGCTGAAAACAACCTTTCGGAAACAGCCTTTGTCGTACAGTACGGGGATAACGCCTATGATATACGCTGGTTCTCTCCCTCAACAGAAATTGATTTTTGCGGTCATGCTACACTGGCTTCCGCTTTTGTTTTGTTTGGAAGGAATCCGGAGGTTGAAAAACTAACTCTAAGAGCTGGAGCTGTAGGTGAATTAATAATTACAAAGGAAAATAACGGTAATATCAGGATGAACTTTCCAAATAGAAAACCTGAAATAATCAATGATATCCCCGAAGATCTGATTCAAGGACTGTCGATTAACCCGAAAGAGGTTTTATGGAGTTCTCAGGCATATTTTGCAGTGTATTCCGATGAAGTGGATGTATTAACAGTAACCCAGGATGCTGAAATCCTGAAAAAATTAACCCCATACGATGTTGTTGTTACAGCTCTATCTGAAAAATATGATTTTGTATCCCGTTATTTCTGGCCGGCCAACGGCGGTTATGAAGATCCTGTTACAGGGTCTATACATGCCGGTCTTGCACCCCTCTGGGCTGAACGGCTGGGCCGGAACAGGCTGAGGGCATATCAGGCATCAAAAAGGGGCGGAGTGGTTAACTGTGAAGTTGAAGACGACAGGGTTTTTATTTCCGGGAAGGCTGTGCAGTACCTTAAGGGCTTCGTCGAGGTGCCTATATACCGGAATTTTAAATGAAATATATTTCTCTGCTTCGGGGTATTAATGTCGGTGGACATAACAAAATATTGATGGCCCAACTCAAAGCCCTCTATGAGAATAACGGTTTTAAAAACGTTGTCAGCTATATCCAGAGCGGCAATGTGCTATTTGATTCATCAGAAAGAAATATCGACAACCTGTGTAAGAAGATCGAAGACGCCATTGAATTAAAATATGCCTTTCATGTCCCGGTAGATATCCGTACACATCAGGAAATGAAAAATATTCTGGATAACAGTCCATATAAAAAGATCTTATCAGAAGAACATGGATCTAAGATACTCGTTGTTTTTCTCAAATCAGAGCCCTCCAGGGAGAATCGTGAAGAGCTTCTGAAATATGTCGGGGATTCGGAGCAACTCTCAGTCCATAAAAAAGAGATTTACTTGTACTGTTCTGAGGGGTATGGAAAAAGCAAGCTGACAAATACACTCATTGAAAAAAAACTGAGAATATCGGCAACTGCCAGGAATTGGAAAAGCGTTAAGAAGCTATATGAACTGTCACAGGTACAGGTGAAGTGAAATCATGATTTTGTATTTTTAAAAGTGCTTTGTCTTTCCGGCATTGACTTCAACCTGAAAGTCGCAATATCGTAGAGCTGACAGAGAACCTAATGCCCCTTTAGGAGTTCTGGCTTTGACAGAGAACATCCCTCAACGAGGTCTCCCGTCGTGCGAGAACCCCCTGCGATTTTTCGCGAAAGGGGGTTCGGCCTGACTCAAGGAGAACCTCATGCAAGATACCTCAACTCAAGATTCCGTAAAGGAAATCGACGCTACTACAGGTGAGCCCGGATATTTTAATAAACTGATCCGCCGTAAGAAGCTGGAAAGCGTATTTCTCTTTATCACTTCCAAGTGTCAGTCTCACTGCCGCACCTGCTTCAACTATGCGAATCTGAACCGCAGTGACGATCTGACTTTTGAGCAGATTAAAACAATCTCGGAAACAGCCGGTCCTTTTGATAAACTCTGGCTTTCCGGCGGGGAGCCTTATCTGCGTAAGGATATGGTTGAAATTATTGCGTTGTTTCATGAGAACAACGGTGTAAAAACCATCAACCTTCCCACCAACGGCCTTGCTAAAGAGAATATCATCAGAATGACCGGGGAGCTGGTGGAGCTTTGTCCCAAGCTGACAATTCATCTTAATTTTTCTCTGGACGGTCTGGGAAAAACCCACGATAACATCCGGGGGGTTCCCGGGAATTTCCTGAAGACGGTTGATACCATCGAAACAGTCAGGGAGCTCTATGGGGATCGTAAGAACCTGATGGTGAATATCGCCACGGTGATTACCAGTGAAGCCTACGATGAGATGCTGGATCTGGCAGGATATATCGCCCAGAAGGGTTTGTGCGACCTTCATATTCACGAGGTTCTCCGGGGGGATATGCCCGATCCGACCCTTAAATCCCTGACTCTGGACCAGGTGAAAGAGTTGAATATGAAGCTTTCCCCGGTGATGGATCTGGGGGCTAAGCGTCTCTTTAAGGATCTGAAGCAGGGTAAGAAGATTGCCCGGCTCACCTATATCGGCATTATGAGTTTCATGGAGATGATTAAGGAGCAGAACCATGAAGGCCCCCACCCCTGGGGCATGAAGTGTACCGCCGGAGATACCACCTTTGTAATTGATGCCAACGGTGATTTCCGTTCATGCGAAATGCGGCCTCCAATAGGTAATTTGAAGGACTTTGATTACAACCTTCGAGATGCATACAACTCTTCTTTGATGAAGAAAGAAGTATATGAGATAGGCGGGGGGGCAAGGGCCGATTGCTGGTGTACCCACGGATGCTGGATTTCATCATCGTTAAAGTTCAGCCCCTGGTCGATGCTGGTGCGCCTGCCCCGGGAATACCGTAAGAAAGAGAAGATGATTAAATCGATGCCGCCGCTGCCGGTGGTGGATATTGAGGCTATTGAAGCTGCTGCTGCTGAGGTTACGGTATGAAAGTACTTCTAGCCGCCCATGGTTCCCGGGGGGATGTTTACCCGATGATTGCTCTTGCCCGGAGGTTCAAGTCTGAGGGTCATGAGGTAACCATGCTTACCCAGCAGACTTTTATTGAGGTAGTGAACAGTTCGGGCATAAACGGTCTCTTCACTTCGGAAGATGCCCGTAAGGAGATGGACGGTCTGGATGATGACGGGAGCAGCGTGGGTAATTCTATCAAATGGGCTCAGAAGTCTCTGGAGGAGGAGTTTGCTCTGCTGGGTGAGGCTTCAAAGGATGCTGAGGTTCTCATTTGTACCAATAATGAGTTTTCAGTTTCTTCCATTGCCGAGGCCCGGGGGATTCCGGCCTTCCGGGTGGCTTACATACCTTCGATTCCCGGAAAGAATGTACCACCTCTGATTCCCTGGCAGAACCTGCCGGAATTTCTCTGTCATCCCATGTGGAATCTGATTAACAAAGGTTTGGATTTTATGGCTCTCAAGACGGCGAATCGTGAAAGGGCGGTTCTGGGTCTTGCCCCGATCAAGAGTCTTTCAAAGCATTTTATGGCCACTTTTACCAATCTGTTTGCCTTTAACAAAGAGTTGGCCCCCCCCCATTCTTCCTGGCCTGAGGGCTCCTACCATTACTGCGGTTATGCATTTGAGGAACAGGTGAAGGAACTTCCCCGGGAACTGAAGGATTTTATCAAGTCCGGGGATACGCCGATTTATATAGGTTTTGGTTCGGTGTCGGTGAAAAACCCCGCGGCTTTTACAGATATGGCTCTAAAGGCTGCAGAATCGGCAGGCTGCCGGCTGGTGATGAGCCGGGGCTGGACGGGACTGGGCCGGGAGGATATGCCGGAACATGCCATTCTGATTGACGATGTGCCCCACGATCTTCTGTTTCCCCGAATGGCGGCAGTGTGTCATCACGGGGGTTCAGGAACGATTCACCGGGCAGCCCGGGCGGGGGTTCCCCAGTTCATCATGCCTGTGATTATCGATCAGTTTTTTTGGGGTAAGCGTATTCACAATCTGGGTGTGGGACCCGAGGCGAGGTCATCCAAAAAACTGAAAACTGAAAATCTGGCAGAAATTTTCAGAGATTTGAAGATGAACTCCCTCTATCGGGAGAACGCCGGGAAACTCAAAGAATCGGTAAACCGGGATGGCGGAGTTGAAGCCGTCTATAAATCGATTGTCGGTGAAATGGCGAAAAAAGCTGAACCGGCAGCATAAGGAATAAAAATGAGTAAAGAAGCTGCAATTGAGGTATTGAAATCCAACGTCTCCCGTTTTGACAGCGAAGAGTTGAAAACGGCCTTTAAAAAATGGGAAAAGGTGGTGCAGTACAACTTCACCGATATCAACGAGACATGGAGCATCCAGGTGAACAAAGGCGACGCCCGACTGGTGGAAGGGGCGGCCAAAGAGAATCCGGAACTGGAGTATCTCATGACCACCGAAACCATTGTGAAACTCAGTAATGGGGAGCTCAACGGTATGCTGGCCTACAAACAGGGTTTAGTAAAAACCAAAGGCGCCATCAGGGACATGCTCAAATGGAAGAAGGTGGGCAACGTGAGGCTGGAGGATTAGATATGGCAGTTATTGATGATTTTCTGGCGATTGAGAATCCCTGGGCGCTCGACGAAGATGTTTTGAAGATTTTTCAGTTTCGTTCCATCAAAGAGGCCTTTGAAAACCATTATGAGAAGAACAAGCTCTACCGGGGCTACTGTGAGCGCAAGGGTTTCTCTCCGGACGATCTGGTAAACCATGAGGATTTAATACGTATCCCGGTTCTGTCCACCCGTATTTTCAAAGAGGGCTTTAAGCTCTTAAGCGTTGATGAGGGTGAAGTGGTTCAGATGCACACCAGCAGCGGCTCTTCGGGGAGTCAGAGCCGGGTGCCCAGGGATAAGGTTACTCTGGACCGTTTTACGATTTCCATGAATAAATCCATTAAATACACTGCAGGAACCTATGGGTATCTGGCCATGCTGGGTCCGTCTCCCAAGGAACTGGGGGATCTGGCTCTGGCTAATTACGCCCAAGTGGGCTGTGATATCGCCGAGGATTACGAGTTTTTTCTCAAAGACTACGATTTCGACCCGGAATACATCATCGAAAAGTGCAACGCCACACCTCACCGACCGGTGAGGATAGGCGGGGGCCCTATGCTGATTCTCGATCTGGCGGACTGGATAATAGAAACCGGAGATAAAATCACCAGTCTGACACCTGAGAGCATGATTACCTCAGGCGGGGGTTTTAAGGACATGATGGGAGTGGCTCTTAACCGTGATGATTACAATGAAAAAGTCTCCGAGGCTTTCGGTCTTCCGAAAAGCAACATTCGGGATGCCTACGGTATGTCCGAACTGAATGGAATCATGCTGGAATGCAGGGAGCAGGTGAAGCATGTTCCTCCCTGGATTCATTTAAGCATCAGGAATCCAGCGAACCTCGATGAAGAGGTGGCTCCCGGGGAAGAAGGTCTTCCGGCTTTTCTCGATCCCCTGGCCAATTCCTATCCGGGTTTCGTGATTGCCGATGATATCGTCCGCATGGTTGTGGGGCATGATGAGGTTTGCGGCTGCGGGCTCAAGGGTCCAGGGCTGTTTAAGGTGGTACGCCGGGCCGAAGGTGCCGAAGAGAAGGGCTGCGGTCGTCATGTGGATGAACTGCGGCATCAGGGTGAATCTGCATGAGCGAGGTTTCCAGTTCTGATTCCGTGATTGAGATGCCTTTTATTCTCGGGGGAAAGGAGTTTTTCCCCGGGGATGATTCCGGGGATTCCCTGAAGGCAGAATCCATCATTTTAGAGTATGCCGGGGGTGAGGCAGTTGTTCGTTTCCCGAGCCTCGGGAGTATTAATCCGGCTGAGCTTTTCTCTGCTGAGGGGGATCTGGCGAAACTGAGTACCCCGGAGATTCTGGATTTTCTTGCCGAGGTGGGAAAGCTCTGGGCTGATCCGGGTTATCATCGCTATCAGGAAGCTCTGAGCATTATGAAAAGGATAACCGACTTCAGCGAGGAGGAATTGATTCTGGATTTCTCCTATATTCCGGCCCTGATGGAAAAAGACGGGTATCTGGAAGCCATGCTCAACGCGGAGTTCGGAGATCCGTCAATTCTGGATGAGTGGGTTGCAAGAGGCGGCTGTGAGGTGAAGGCGGTTTCCCGGGGGCGGCTGCTTCATATTCTGGCTGGAAATGTTCCGGGGGTGGAGATTATTTCCCTGGCCCGGGGACTGATAACGAAGAATGCCAATGTTATGAAGATGGCCAGCGGAAATCCCGTGACTCCGGTTGTGCTGTTGCAGAGTTTTTCAGATGTTGACTCTGATCATCCTGTAACCCGGAGTACTTCCGCGGTTTACTGGGAACGGGGTACCGCCGCCGAAAAGGATATGTTTCACAAAGTACAAAGTGTCTGTGTCTGGGGGGGCTTTGATGCAGTTCATGCGGCATGGAGCCATTCCAGAGCCGATCTGGAAATACTTGATTATGGTCCCAAGCGGAGCATGGTTTTTATCAGTGCGGAAACTCTCGGATCCGAGGCTGTCCTGACCGCTGCTGCCGGGGCTCTGGCCGGAGACACGGTTGTGCATGATCAGCAGGCCTGCCATTCCCCCCAGCTGGTATTTGTGGAAGCCGGTAGTGGTGAAGCCGGGGAGAGCAAAAACCGTGCCGGTGGAGGCAGTGGTATTTCACGAAAAAATGCGGAAAAGTTCGCTGCAGCCCTGGGAGCGGCCCTGGATGAGGCGGGTAAGTCTCTTCCCCGGGGAGCAGATACCATCGATCAAAAAGCCCAGGTGGGCCATATGAGAAATATGGCAGAGCTCATGGGGGAAACAGTGATGCATCCCGGCAGTACCGCCTGGACCCTCATTATTACCGAAGATTACACCCGGACGGCGAGCAATCCTCTGGGGCGGACCCTCTGGATACTTCCGGCTGAATCTATGAGTGAAGCGGTTGCCCATGTTGATGACTTAACCATGGTGGCCGCTTTTTCCCGGCGGGTGGATATGGAAGCTTACAGGGATTTCCTGGCCTCTCGGGGGGTGGATAGGATGACGACTCTGGGGAATATGGGGCTTCTGCCTCCGGGAACCCCCCATGAGGGACGATATGATTTAACCCGCTTGGTGAAGTTTGTTTCAGCCGACCTTTATCCGGACCCGGGTGAAGCCGGCGGTGTACCAGCTGAAGCGGCTATTCCCGCAGGAGCCCGGGTATGAGCGATGAAACAATCGGAACCGCCCTGATAACCGGGGCCTCCAGCGGTATCGGTGCATGTTATGCTCGAAACCTTGCCGCTCAGGGCTACAACCTTGTAATCACCGCACGGCGCACCGGCCGTCTGGAAGAACTGGCGGCTGAACTGCGAGAGACTCACGGCAGGGAAGTTGAGATTCTCCCGGCGGATCTCTCCTCGGTAAAAGGCCTTGAAAGTGTAAATAACCGTATCGCCGGGGGCTTGCCTGTTGATTTTCTGGTTTATGCGGCGGGTTTTATGACGCGAGGACATTTCGCCGATGTTGACGAAGATGTGGTGTCATCGATGGTGAGCCTTCACTGCCTGGGGGCAGCGGCCCTGGTGCGAAGCGTTCTGCCGGGAATGATAAAGCGTAACAGTGGACGTATTGTTCTGGTATCTTCCCTGGCTGCCTTTCTCACTACCGCTGAGTATGCCGAGTATTCGGCCACCAAGGCTTTTCTGAATACCCTGGCAATCGGGCTTCGGGATGAACTGGCCGCAACGGAAGTCCGTGTGCAGTCGATCTGTCCCGGGCTGGTGAAAACCGAGCTTTTTGATGCTCCTACCATGAAGGGTTTCCATTACGAAGGTGTACCGAAGAAGTACTGGTTGGAGCCGGAGACTATGGTTAAAGAGTCTCTGCATCGGCTGGAAAACCGTTATCGTCCGGTTCTGGTACCGACAGTTGGAGCACGGATTTTCCTGGGTATTCTGAATGCTCCGATTATTGGAAGCCTGCTTCAAGGGGCTATGGGTGTTGCGGCCAGGAAGAGAATCCGGGCGGGGAAGCCGGCTATGTATTAAATTCCCTCATGTCCGAAGAATGATGTTTTCCCGGCTCTTGCTCAGAAATCGGCCTGAGGTTATTCTAGCGCCATGGCTGGATGTCCCTGCGGAAGCGGTACCGCGTATTCTAAATGCTGCAAACCTTTTATTGACGGAACTCTCAAGGCCCCGACTGCTGAAAAACTCATGCGCGCCCGTTACACGGCTTACGAGAAGGGTGCAATCGATTTTATTCTGGATACCCATTACCCGGATAGCCGGGATGATATCTCCCGGGATGCCACCGAAGAGTGGGCTAAAGAGTCGGAATGGATGGGCCTGGAAGTTCTTGATGTCCAGGGCGGCGGTGAATCGGACAGTGAAGGAACAATTGATTTTACCGCCCGCTACCGGGGCGCTGACCGGGCCATTGTCAACCATCATGAAATCAGTACTTTCCTGAAGAAGGACGGTAACTGGTTTTTCAGCGATGCGAAAATGGTCAACAACCCTCAGAAGAGGGCAAATCCCAAGGTAGGCAGGAACGATCCATGTCCCTGCGGAAGCGGTAAGAAATACAAGAAGTGCTGCGGGGCGTGAACACCCACATGTCTAAAGGTTAAGCTTTCAGAGAGCGCCGCTCCATTAATATCTCACGGGCCAGATACATCTTTGCCAGACTCTGATACGGAACATCTTTTTTGTGTGCGAGAATTTTGAGGTCTTCAAGCATATCTTCCGGTAACCGAATAGAAACTGATTTCAATGAGGGCTTCAGATCGGGGAAGACACCTTTTCGGATTGAAGAAGATTCCATGAAATCCAATGGGGAATGCTCAGCCCAGAAATCACGCTCTTCATCTTCTGATTTAAATACAGGCATGGTTTTAGTCCTGGTTTTCATAGAACACCCTCTCTTTTTTGTTCATATCTCTAGCGGAGATAACTCGTATTCGATTGTTACAGATTGTGTATACAACAACCAATGTTCTTACCTTATTTGTAACGCCGAATGCTGCGAACCGCTGTTCAGTTTGTGAGTGCTTTAAATCATTAAGAATTATAATCGGCTCATTGAAAAAAATCTGTTCTGCCTCCCCGGTTAAAACATCATGTTTAACCCGGTTTTTATCTCGATTTCCGTCATCCCAGTCGAAGCTTCTTATATCTTTAAAGGTTTCTTTCACAAACGTATTGTATATCTATCAAATATACAATTCAAGGGCAGGGGTGGGTGTTCCCCATTTTTAAAACATTCTCAATCCTTCCCGATCTGCTCCTCCACAGCTTCCCGGAAAGTATCGACAAAGGACTTGAGTTCAGTATTTTCTTCACGTAGCTTTTTAATCTCATAAACCATCCATCGTACCTCTTCCCGGGCATCATCAATCTCATAACCGAATTTGGAATTCGGGTTCCAGCGTATCCAGGAAAGTCTGCTGCCCCGGCGGTCGTTCTTTTCCAGTAACTGCTCCAGCTGTATCAGGCGGTCGGTGTTCTCGGGTTCTTTTTTTTTGCTCACAACTACAATATAGCGGAAATATGGCGATTTTCCTCACAGTCTTTCTTCAAAGCTCTTCCCGGATTATAATCAGGTTGAAATCTACATTAAAATACAGCGGTTTGACGGGTTTCCCCAGCCCTGCTCAACAAATCGCATGAGGAGTCGTGATATGTCGATTTGGGATGCTCTTGAACGTGCCGCATATACCGGGCTTGGTCTTGCTGCTCTTACAAAAGATAAACTGGATGAGGCTGTGGAAACCCTGAAAAAAGAAAGGGGCCTCACCGAGGATGAGGGCCGCCACCTCGCAGAAGAGCTTAAAGACGGTGCCGAAACAGCCCGGCGCAATCTGGATGAGAGAGTCGATGCCGCAGTGGAACGTGCTTATCGGAGACTCAATCTCGCTGCCCGAGCTGATGTTGAATCCCTCAAAACTCGAATAGATGAGTTGGAGAAGAAGTTGAATGAACAGGGTAAATCCGGGGATTGAGTAGAATGAGCCTGAATCAACGGAGGGAAAAATCATCGACTCACAAGCCCGGGGACAGCATCCCTGAAAAATCCTCCTCCCGCACACTGGTGGGCCGTGCTCTGAACCGCATGACCCGCTATTCTGAAATACTTAAAATCCTTCTCCGCTACGGTTTTTCCGATCTGGTACGGAAGGTAGACATAAATCATTACCGGCGGCTTCGTGGGGCTGCACGCAACAGCAGTGGAGGCCGCAGTGTCCGGCAGATCAGAAGGAACTGGAGTCGCCCTGAAAGGATGCGCCAGGTACTGGAGGAACTTGGCCCCGCCTTTGTGAAAGTGGGTCAGCTCTTAAGTCATCGTCCGGATATTCTTCCCCCGGACTGGATTCGGGCGTTTGAGAAACTGCGGAGCATGGTGCCCCCGGTGGATGCCGGGGAAATCAGACTGGTGGTGGAGACAGAGCTCGGCAAAGCTCCGGAAGAGATTTTTGCGGAGTTTAACCCTGTTCCCATTGCTTCAGCCTCCATCGCTCAGGTTCATCTGGGGAAGCTGCTTATACAGCCGGGGGAAGCCTCTTCAGCCGGGGAATCCCATCAAACAGCTGATTCCCCTGGGACCGCCTCTTCCTCGCCGGACGCTCCCCCCGACGACTTGCACCGGGAAATCGAAGTAGCCGTAAAAATCCAGCGCCCGGGTATCCGCCGCATCATCGAGACCGATCTTTCCATACTCCGGGACATCGCCCGAATTGCCGAAAAGCGCATCCCCGCTCTTGCCGTTTTTAGGCCCAGTGAAGCTGTTCGGGAGCTGGAACGGGCCATGATTTCTGAGCTGGATTTCCGCAACGAAGCCGACAATCTGGATACCTTTCGGCGGAATTTCTCCAAAGATGAAACGGTTACCGCCCCTGAACCTTTCCGTGAATATTCCGGCATCAGAGTGCTCACCATGACCTATCTGGAAGGTATTCATGTCGGTGATACCGAAGCCCTGGACGAGAAGGGATACGACCGCCATCTCATTGCCCGCCGGGGGGCCGAAGCGGTGCTTTCCCAGGTGTTTGAACATCGGTTCTTCCATTCCGACCCCCATGGGGACAATATTCTCATTCTTCCCGATGAAACCATCGCCTTTCTGGATTTCGGACAGATGGGAAGTATACTTCCCAGTCAGCGAGTCTTCATGGCCGACCTCCTCTCCGCCCTCATACGCTCGGATGCCATTCGTGCTGTCAGAGCCGTACTCAACTGGTCGGGCTACCGCAGCCCCGAAGTTACCCGGCGGCTCACAATGGACATGGAGCACATTATCGAGCGCTACCTCTCCCGTCCCTTCGGCCGTCTGCAGATAGGGGAAATGGTGTCCGCCATGGTGGATCTTATCCGGCGCTACGATATTGAAATTCCATCGAATTTTTACCTGCTTTCCAAAGCTCTTTCAACGATTGAAGATATTGCCACTTCCCTGGATCCGGATTTCGACTTCATCCAGGCATCCCGTCCTTTTGCCAAGCGCATGATACGTAAGGAGCTGAACCCCGATCGCATTGCCGATCAGATTGCCGGTGTTTCCGGGGATGTTTTCCGATTTATCCGGGATCTGCCGGGAGAAACTCACGACCTCATGAATATGATCAAGTCAGGCAGACTCAAGTTGGAGTTTGAACTTAAGGATATGGCCCGAATTGATTCTACCATGAAAAAGGTGATAACCCGGCTCTCCGCCTCCATTATGCTCGCCGCCATGATTATGGCTTCGTCCATCCTGGTGCAGTCTCTCATACCCCCTCTGTTCTTCGGGATTCCGGTTATCGGCATTCTGGGGTTTCTTTTTTCAGGAATACTGAGTTTTGTTCTTTTAGTTGACCTCTGGCGCCACCGCTGAATATTCTTTGTCCGATGTGGATAACCGTTATCAGTATCGTGGAAATATGTCATAAAATCACCAACGATCAATCCTCCTGATTACTTCCCTCTCACTGTCTTCGGTCAGTGATTCATCGAAGTAGATTAATATTCCTTTTGGATCAGGAAATGCATCGATGAATCCTTCGAGTTCTTTTACTTTGAGTATTGCTATCACTGACTTTCCTTTATCCAGGATCTTCTGAATAAGTTTTTTCCATTTCAGGATGGGCTTGTCATTACCGGCTCCCTGCACCCATTGGATGGCGTTGAGTCCAGGAAGTTCGAGAATGGCATCGATATGCCGGGCGACACCGATTCCATCTACATGAAAGATGTTCACATCCATCACCGACATCTCCTGGATGAGAAATGGTATCTCGAATGTAGCGAATTGATCCGGCGACATCATGTATGCCGTGTCACAGCTTGGGACGTGCATTCTTTCTGCAAAGGGCAGGTTGAGCCAATTACTTGATAGCTGGCCGCACTCTCGCAGGCGGGTATTAAAATAGTCGAACATCCTTATAAATTCTTGAGTAACCATCTCCTGTACACGAATTACGTCATTCGGATAATCGTAGAAATCCATCAGGAGATTCTCTGTTCCTCTGAGACCTGAAAGACAATCCAGTCCACCATGAAGGTCGGTATAACCGGTCTGAAAGAGGCCTTTTCCGATATCCAGGGAAAGTTCCGTCATTTCGATGATTTTTTTGAAGTATAAACCGGAAAAATTGATTTGGAATTTATTCGGGATTTCGGCATAGTTTTTGAAACTTGGCTCTTCCATATAAGAAGTGGTGTCCTCGAATACAAGCCGTCCTCCCCAGACAACACTGGATATCCAGGGTCCCAGATTCGGACAATATATTGGAAATGTTTCTCCTTGAAGTTGGCGTCGGCTGAGGCTCTTGGCAAATGATGTAACATTGCCTTCAGCATTCATCCAGGTATCTTCCAGACTTTTACCTTCTTCCCGCGGCAGAACAACTTCGGGAAGACGGAAGTTAACCGGTACTCGATCGACAATTTCTCCTTCCAACCAGGCCTTGAGCCTTTGTACAGACAGGGCGAAATCAGGTTTGGACGGATAGTCCATATCAAATTGATTATCTGTCATTATCGATAGGGTTCGACTTCCCTGGCCATTTTTTCGGCTTCATTCAAGGACTGGAATTCCACCATGAGATACAAACCGGCAGGCCCCACGGCATCGAGAAGTGGAATTACCTCCTCGGCTTTAATCCAGACTATCTGCATTCTTTTTCCCGCTGCTTTTACCCTCCTGTACATATCATACCAACTTGGATCACCACCTCCGGGGATCTGGGGACCTGGAGTGAACTCAAGGCTTGTCAGTTCGTCGATTTCCAGAAGTGCATCGATGGTTCTTATTGCCTCAGGTCCATCGACATGAAACAGGGAAAACTCCATAGCTGCGGAAAATTCACGAGTAAACGGAACAGCAAATTCACGAAACATGGTCTCGGAAATCAGAGAAGAGAAATCATTCTGTATCAGGGAGACCCGACCCGGCGCCCAGAGTCTGAAGAACGAAACAAAAACAGAGCCATCCTCTTCCGAAGCCAGTTGATAAATTGTATCGTATGCCTTGAGGCAGGCGGCTGTTATTTCGCTTAGTTTCTCCTGAACCCAGCCCGGATCGGTAATGAGGTAAATACAGAGTTCTGATGCTCCACACAATTCAGACAGGACATCCAGCCCCGGACTCAGTGACGGCATTCCGCAGAAATAGTCATTACCAGCGACTGTCTTCCCGGTACTCACCAGGTCCTGGAGCCTTAGAAACCACGGATTATCGTCGTCAAGTATCAGACTTCTGTCCATAGACGGAGATAGTCCTGCGGGATTATACCAGACGGTGTCATCTCCATAATTCATAGTTGAACCGAAGAACGGCGCCGCGCTGATCGTTCCCCAGTCTGTATAAGCGAAAGGTACGATATCCGCCGGGAAGCCAAAGCCCGAGAGTAGATATCTTTCACGGGCGGCTACAGTAACAGGGTCGACGAACTTCGCTTCGAGACTATCAATCACTGGTGGAGAGACACCCGGCCTGCGGGCTCCTTTAAGGGGATAACCCTGGTCCCATGAGGAGAGTACCATACCTTCGCCCCTCCACCAGCGGTGATGGTTCTTTCGGACTTCTTCCCAATTTTCTTTCCATTTAATCACCTTAAATCTCCAGATCTTTCCTGGTGAACCCGGTGACTGTACCGAGTCGGCTTTCGGGTACTCCCCGGTAATCCTTATCGAATCGTATTTCCTTTATCCCGTTGTCTGTCATCTCGTCTGTATTGTTGACAGGTTCCAGGTAAAATGGTAGAAGGGCGCCGTATCTGACGAATAACGGTAAAGTTGCCTTAGGCCAGAGGCGAGCTTCCAGCCATTGGTTTCCCTGAATTCTTTCGCCTGTGAAAAAATCGATCCATTCTCCGGATGGTAGGTATACATCCCGGACACCCTTATCGTTCATTATCGGAGCAACGAGCAGGTTTCGGCCGAGATAATATTGATCGTCGATATGCCAGACAACAGGGTTTCGAGAATGATGAAACGACAACGCTGCGATCATCGGCAACCCTGTAACAGAGCAGTTTCGGCCCTCCTGCCTCAGATAGGGGATTAACGCGTACCTGAGCTTCCACCACATTCGCACAATATCGGCGACTCCCGGATATTCCCAGGGTTCTCGTGCAGACGCGCCGTGGTATCGGGTATGAGAAGAAAGGATTCCGAATTGCGTCCATCGAAGATAAAGGTTTTCTGATGGCAGTGTGTTCATGAATTCGGGCAGACCATGGAATCCCGGGATGTCGTGGCTCCAATAGCTGAAACCGGAGAGACCCAGATGTAAACCTCCCCTGAGAACCGCTGCCATGCCGTCCCATGTGGACGAAGTATCGCCGCCCCAATGCAAGGGGTATCTCTGAGACCCTGCCCAGCCGGCCCTCGCCCATATCATTGCTTTCTTTGGAGATTCAGCACTCACTTCGAATGCTGCTTTCTGGTAGAGCAGTCCATAGATGTTATGCAGTTCGTTAGGACTCATGCTCTCGTAAGCACTGTCCATCTGGATTTTTTCTCCAAAATCCGTCTTTATTGCAGCAACGCCCATATCAAGTAAGCCACGAAGTTTATCCTTGTACCATTTCACGGCGGCCGGGTTGGAAAAATCTATCTGCCCTCCCCAATCCTGACCCGAAAAATCCGATACAGCACCCGTTACGGCGACTTTTCCAGCCGGCGGGAGAATGCCTTTTGCGATAGCTTCATTATAAAGAGGGTTGTTTTTACCGATGTTTGGGGTTTGCCACAATGTTATCCGGATGCCTTTATCTCTGAGCCGCGATAAAAAATCTTCTGGATGTGGAAATCGTTTATCAGAGAAACGCCACTCACAGACCCAATTTTCTGGGAAATAGCCGGTGTCCAGATGGATGACATCCAGAGGGTAGTCTTCCTTGATTAGACGAGCGACTATATCCTCAACTTCCTGAGCCGAGTAATAAGTCATGCGACTCATCCATATTCCATAACTCCATAAAGGCATTTCCGGTGAAAACCCGGTTAATTGCCGATACTGGCGTAATATTGGTTCCGGGGATCCTCCTCCGATGATGAACGCATCCATGCGGTCATCATCAAACCGATTTTGAACAGAACGATTGGAGACGTCGGAAAAAGAAATCCTTCCGCATTTGGAACTGTGCATGAATAGGCCGTAGCCGGCACTGGAAAGATAGAAAGGCACATTTTTATATGTTTTCCGTCCATTGTTTCCCAATCCGTCGGTATTTTCCAAAACAACTGTCCGGCCAGAAAGGTCGATTTTGGCGAATCGCTCACCCGTGCCGGAAAAACACTCATTTGATCCAGCTTTCAGAGAGAGGAAGGAGGCAATTACCCGGTCTTCTTTTTTCAGATATGCCAGAGGCAGCGAATCGAGTTTTCCGGGGAAAAATTGATCATGGCTCATCAAAGGAACCGAAAGCTCACCATCCGGAAGAAATTCAGTTTCCAGCATAGGCCATGCCGGCGGTTGTTCTTCGCTCCAGACGTTTACCGGATCCGGCTTTTTACGGATCTTCATTCGTGTACGATGCATCCCATCATGAACCGTCCAGTAAGAATTGTCCTCCGATAACGATAAAGGTTCGGGTATCAGAGAAGGGTGCATGGACAGCATGACGCTCTCTTCGGTAATTGGAGTTTTACCCATCACTCCGGAGAATCTTAGAATTGAATCACCATACGCTCTCAACCTGAAGGTTTTAATTTCCTCGGGCCGATCCTCATGAATGAATACTCCCTGTAGACTTAACGCCTTGAAGGGAATATCGATTTCTATAACCCCGTCAATCTCCCGAATTGCGATATTCCTTGTCGCATAGTAAATTATCGCATCGGGATATTTATCCAAATCGAGAATGGCATAAGCAAAATCATTAGCAGGTTTCATAGCCGTCCTTTTCCGAAATAATCAGTATTTATACGCTCTGGCTTCTTCCAGGAGCACCAACCAGTTCTTCAGTGGGACGTATGCGGCAACACTGTTACCGGTACCTGCGCCGTATCGCCCTCCTGGAGCACATTTCTCCAAAACCGTTCGAATATGTGCTCTTAGCTCTTCATCTTTAAGCCGGGTCATCATATCGACATCAATCCCTCCAAGGGTTGCTGTTCTCTTTCCATAGATGTTCTTGAATTCTTCTACAGGCATTATAACATCCTGAAATGAATGAAAAGCGTCGATTCCTGCAATATCTATCAAGTCATCTATTATTCGGTCTTTATAGATGTTCCCGCAGGAATGAAACCAGTACATCTTCCCGACTTTATGAGCCTCGTTGCCATATTCGGTCCAAAATGGAAGGAAATGCTGTCTGATGTATTCCGGGTTTATCAGTGTCGCGTTCTTGCTGCCCATATCTGCACAATTAAAGAATCCACCAACGGAATCCTGGTTAATCAGAGCTCGGTTCGTTTTTAGCCGGAATCCAAACCATTTCTGAGTGATAGATTCCAGAAGATCCGGAGCGTCATACATCATCAGGAAAAAATTTTCGGTTCCGATAATTACGTCCAGCAGTTCCTGGAAATCACCACCGACAGCCATTATTTTCATTCCGTCGGGAAGATGTTTTTCCAGGGCCTCAAGATGCCTCTCGTTTATTCGGATGTTATCCCATGGAAAAGATTCGAATTCACGTTCGTTTCTAACCAGCCCCATCGTCCCGGAGCTGATCCAGCTTTCAGGTTGAGGAAAATTGACAAAAGTTGTCTCTATCCAAAAGTGGAGAGGTATGTAATCAAAACCCATATTCAAATAACAGAGGGCATAGTTGCGATAATATCCATCGAGATTCTCTTCTCGTGGAATCCAGGTACCTTCCAGGATGTTCTCAACATACTGCTGAAGAATCTCATCATTAATATAGAGGTCGGTAATGGGAACTCGAGAAGGTGTGATTTTCCCTGATAATAGATTCTGGAATTCTTTAAAGTCTGGTGATCTTTTCATAAGATTCAAGCTTTCATCCCTAACCTTTTACTGAGCCAGCGGTGGCACCCATGGTGACGTGGTTCTGGAAAACGACGAAGAGAGACAATGGTATGAATGCTGAAACAAGAACGGCCGCGCTCATCGTCGGAACAGTCAGACCGTATTCTCCCTGCATCAGAGCGATGCCTTGAATTAGAGTCCGTAATTCCTGTTTCTGAAGAAACAGAAGTGCAAACGGCAGCTCGTTCCACATTCCCAATGCCCCGATTATACCGATGGTTCCGAGCATGGGTTTCGCTACCGGCAACATAACCGAGAATAGCTGACGGAAGAGGCCGGCACCGTCGATTCGAGCGGCCTCGAGAAGCTCCCGGGGAATACCGACAAAGTAGGTTGTCATGATGTATGTACCGAAGGGTGCGAAATAGGCACACCATACGAGGATGATACCGGTCCTGGTATTCAACAGTCCGAGCTTACTTGCGATCTGATAGACCTGGCTGGCAATAACCATCTGGGGGAAGATTTGTAGAAAAAGGACAAGTGTGAACACCAATAAACGTCCTCGAAATCGCAGCTGACCAAAGGCAAAACCGGCGAATGAGCAGATGAGCATATACAATAAGGTCCCGATCGAAACCGACAGGATCGTATTACCCATGTATCGCAGCATTCGGTAATTAATCAGTACACTTTCGTATTGATCAAGCGTAGGGCTTGAAGGAAGTGCAAGCTTATCATTCGTATATTCGTAATCGTTTTTCAGGCTGCTGTTCAGAGCGAAAAATATTGGGTAAAGAGAAAGCAGGGCGAAAACGACTAATATAATATATATCAATAATCGGGTGCTGAGACGGCGATAGCTTGTGGTCATTATGCGGCCTCGCTTTTTCGGATTAATCGAATCTGGACCAGGGCGATAATGGCACAAAACAGAAATAGTACAACGGCCCATGCAGAGGCATATCCTCGCTGGAATCCTATGAACCCGATGCGGTACACACCGAATTCAAGCGTGTATGTAGCATAGCCAGGCCCCCCCCCTGTAAGAGAGAAAATCATGCTGTACATCCGGGCGAACACCTCGATAAAAGCGAGAACCGTAAAAAACTGAATGGCAAAGGAAACACTTGGAACTGTCACTCTGAAGAATGTCTGCCACCAGCCGGCACCGTCGATTTTTGCCGCATCATAATAACTGTTGTCGATGCCGCCCATAGCGGCCAGGAAGTAGATACATCCGAAGCCGAGACGTAACCACACGACGAACAACAGCGACAGGATTTGAATAGCGGTCCTGGATTTACCCAACAGGTTAATACGGACTGCATCTTCAACCCCGATACTGGACAAGAATTGAATCAGAGGCCCCACCTGGCTGAATAAAACGGAAAAAAGTGTACCGAGAATAACTGCACCGAGAATATTTGGAAGAAACAGTATCGATCGGAAGAACTTCCAACCCTTCAAGCCATCCCGGAGAATCGCAGCGATAATCAGAGGGAGCAGTACCCCAAGGGGAATGTATAAGATGAGGGTTCCCATAGTCTTTAATGCACTGAAAAATCGCTCATCAGTGAGGAGCTTTGAATAATTCCTCAGTCCGATGAATTCCGGAGTACCAATACCTTTCCATTTTGTCATGCTGTAGTAGAAATTTGACATGACCGGTATGAGTATGAAGACGATCATGAGTACCAGAAGAGGAAGGATTAGAATCCATGCATCCCGACCTTCGCTTGTCAGGCTTTTTTTTCGATTACCATTCATTCCAGCAACCCCCTCTGAGATCTCTTAAGTCGGTGAAAATCACGACATATTTGATGGTGGAATTCGGCGAAGCTCATCAGGGCTCCGCCGATAAAGATTACATGTTTGTTTCGTATATTTTCTGAAGTTTTTCTATGTATTCATCCAAACTGATCTCATCAGCCAGGAAGAAGAGGGAGGCGATATTGTAAAAATCTCCAACCATTCCGCCTGGAACCCTGGTCATGATATCAGGAGCGGCGTACATACTCATTTTATCAAGAATATCTGACAGCATCGCATTGGACGAATCAATGGGAATTGTGGAGTTTGGAACGATTGCACCGGAGGCATCCATGAATACCTTACCCCGTTCACCAGAGGTGTAGGACTTAATATATTTGACAGCTGCTTCGACGTTCTTGCTGTAATTTATTGAGGCAAGGGCGATACCGGCACCCTGGTTTACCTGAGCATTCGGGTATTTTGCATCCGGGGCGACAAAGCTTGAGAAGTAACCGACATTCTCATAACCAAGTGCGTCACCAAAATCTTTCCAATGTGCTATATCTGAAGTCAGGCCAACAAAGAATCCGCCTTCACCGGACTTGAAAAGATTGATGGCATCCATGAAGTATGCAATTGAAGGGTTCTCTACATTGACATAGTCCATCTCGAAGAGGGATTTGATAATGCGACTGGCTTCGACATATTCGGAGTCAGTGAAATTGGAGCTGCCATCTTTAAAACCGTCAATTCCATTACCATAAAATGTCGCCAGAACAACACGGTAGAGAAAATCGATTGAGTATCCACTTCCCTGATTACCCATAATGATGGGAGGTATACCGGCGGCTTTCAATGCCTCACATGCAGCCAGGAACTCGTTCAATTCTACTGGTGCCTTCTCGGGATCAAGGCCGGCTTTGATAAAATTGGCCTTGTTGTAGTAGATTCCCAATCCCTGTGACGTAAGTGGAAGCATCTTGATATTCTTGTTTGCATCTCCAGACTCAGAACATGCAGCAAGTGCTGCGGGTGCATAGTCACCTTTGACGTCTGCGATCGAATCGTCCAGAGTTGTAAAAAAGTCACTGAGATTCCAACCGCGATTGTCGGTATGGGTCAGAATAACATCAACATCAGTGCCGGCTGTGAAAGCTGCCATCAGCGCAGCATAGTAACCATCTTCTGATTGGGCCACGTGATTGATAATGATGTCGGGATTGTCCTCCATGAACAACGCATCCATTTCGCGAAAAGCCGCTCCACTTACTTCTTCTTCGAATTTGAAGTCCCAGTACGTAATAGTTACAGGACCCGCCGCCTCCTCATTTGAACCGCCGGCAATCAACGGCATTGCCAACGATATGAAGAGGGCTAAGATTAATACGATACGAAGTTTTTTCATTTAACTTCTCCTTTTTTTTCTATATAGCTCACAGACACTTGGGTCTGTTAAACTGTATCTCGTTCAATCAGCTGCCCTGGAATCAGGACATGCGATGGCTGTATCCTTCGTCTCTCGATGATATCGATGAGCATTTTCACCGCTGTCTGTCCGTTCATATAAGGCTGATAGTCAACGGTAGTCAGACGGGGAATCGAGTTATATGAGGTCATACTCCCGCCCATTCCAACAACGGCTTTCTTCCCTGGAACGGGAATACCTGCATTCATCAAGGCGAAGAGAACACCACGTGCCATGATATCGTTGGCAGCGACAAAAGCGGTTATATCATTTCTTTCAGACAGTAACCCTTCAACAAGTTTCTG
>JGI24023J19991_10000955_pt1 | contig 22618 bp, 22 predicted proteins | sample Cruoilmetagenom1_FD_19991 | JGI IMG/M metagenome (IMG submission 19991) | reverse complement strand
TTTCTGATAAATCCAGTGCTCGGCGAGAGTAAAAACACCAGAAATGCTAATTCACAATCAACAATATTTTCATTTATTAGCTCGTTGTCAGAAAATGCGAAGGCTACCCTTTCAAGTTGTCTCAAAAAACATTTTTGGAGCACGGAAATGGAATCCAAAGAAGAAGCGGCCGCTTTGCACAATCAGAACCTGCTCATGGATCAGCTGGAAGCGCTGAAAACCAGAATTATGGGAATCCATGCAGACATCCCATGCCTCAAAAAACACCTGGAGTTAAGCAATCTGCTGCAGAAACTGTATGAAATCCGTGAAAAACTCAACCAACTGGAAAAAACCCTGTTGCAGACACATCTCAAATGTTCGATCTCTCCGGGCATCCAGATACCGGGTCCGGTAATCCTGGCCCTTTCCAGACTCAGCGAAAAGCGTCACGGGGCCATCATCGCCATCGCCCAGGACGACAACCTGGACGATCTGCTCGAAGGCGGCATCCATATTGACGCGCCCATCAGAGTACCACTCCTGGAAAACCTGTTCTACCCCGGTAGCCCGCTGCATGACGGCGCCGTGATTATTCGAGACAACCGCATTCAAAAAGCGGGGGTATTGCTGCCCCTGGCCCCCCATTCCGTAGAAATAGACCGTTTGGGTCTGGCCTCCCGTCACCGGGCCGCCCTGGGACTCAGCCGCGCCAGCGATGCCCTGGTGATTGCGGTGTCCGAAGAAAAAGGCTGGATTTCCATAGCGTTGAATGATCAATTATATCCCAACCTGGGCTCTTTTGCCCTGCTTGAAAACCTGGGCAGCCCCAGGGAAGAACAGGAATGACGCGAAAAGAAAAAATTGGATTTTATTCCATCGGCGTCAATGTTCTGCTGGTGGTCTTGAAGGGAGGGCTCGCGGTCCTGTCCGGTTCGGTAGCACTGGTGGCGGATGCCATTCATTCCGCCACCGATGTCATTGGTTCCATCACGGTGCTGGCCGGCATCAAAATCAGCAAACGAAAATCCAAACACTTTCCCTACGGGCTTTATAAAGTGGAGAATTTCGTCTCCCTGCTCACATCCCTTTTTATTTTCCTGGCGGGGTACGAGATTGTCAAAACGGTCTTTTTTAACCCTTCACCCTCAAGCGGGAATACCTTCCCTATGCCATGGGAGGCCTGGTGGCGGCCATGGCCATTACATTCGCCTTTTCCAGATACGAGCTGCGACAGGGAACGGCCATCGGCTCACCCAGCCTCATTGCGGATGCAAAGCATATACGAACGGACATGATGTCCTCATGCGTGATTTTAGCCGGACTTGTGGGAGGACTGTTTGGTCTGGACCTGGACCGCATTGCGGCCATTGTGGTGGTCCTGCTGGTTTTCAAAGCCGGGGCCGGCATTTTTGCCGATGCTTTTCGCGTACTGCTGGACGCCTCCCTGGACTTTAAAACCCTGGACCAGGTGAAAACCATTATTTTAAAAGACCCCGGGGTGGTTGCCATTAACGGGCTGTGGGGAAGAAACTCGGGCCAGTACAAGTTTATCGAGGCCGATATCATTATCAAGGCCAGGGATCTTGAAAAGGCCCACCTGGTAAGCCGAAGGATTGAGAAGCATATCCGGGAAGCGGTTGCCCATGTGGACCACATCCTGATTCATTACGCACCGCAAAAACGGGAAACACGCACTGTGGCCGTTCCACTCAAAAAGGATCACCAGGGGATCTCCGAACATTTTGGAACGGCCCCCTGCTTCTATGTGGCCAGGGTCCGGGAACGCGACGGGGTCCTGCTTAGAGAGGCCTACGAAACCAACCCCTTTGCCGGCGAGGAAAAGGGCAAAGGGATCAAGGTGAGCGAGTGGTTGCTTGAAAAAGGGGTGGATACGGTCTATTCTCCGAAAGGCTTTGAAGGAAAGGGGCCCGGTTATGTCTTTTCCGATGCAGGCGTAGACATCATGTTAACCGAAAACCTGAGCCTCCAGGAGATTCAGGAGGATCTACAAAAAAACAAAGGCGTCGAAATGGATCGCCTGAATTAAGGGAACTTCCAAAAAATAATCTACGCATCCTGTTTGCCCTTTTACCCGACTTCTACGTTGTGATAACAGGCACATAGCCCACTATGCACCTGCCATCACGCCTTGAAGACGAACAAAAGTTCTGCACGATATGCGTATATTATTTTCTTCCAGTTCCCTAATGGGAACGTTGGGGACGTACATTTGTAGCAGTTGCGACAATCCTTTTTCCTATGCGTTTGGCCTTTTATGCCAGTTTCTTTCCGGCGCCGGGTCCCGGCGCAAGACCATATATCGCTTCTATCCGCAGGATAACGGCTCCCTTGGATTTACGGGGAACCCCGGACTTGCGGCTCTTTTCGTCAATCCATCTGGCAGTATCTTCAAATCGCTGTCCGGTGGTCTCAATGGTAACAGACCCCTTGAGTTGGTATCCTTCGTGTCCTTCCCAGAACGTCACCGCTACGCGTGGATTAGCCTTCATGTTGTTCAGCGTTTTATTGAAAAACTGGTTAGACATGAGAATTGTTTCATCGTCAATAATTTTTTTTGCGCCAACAGGCACAGCATTGGGTATGCCGTCTTCACTTACGGTTGACAACACCACGGTGGGAACCTTGTCAAAGAGTTCCTTCATACGTTCTGTCATGTAAGACATAGCTGTCATCTCCTTTACGTTTATTTTCAACTGGACGTGGTTGGACGCCACAGCCTAAGTATAACAGGAGGTCAAAATTTCAAATCACGAGGTTAAACCATATTCGGACCAATGTCAACTTTTGAACTTATGGACGTCCCCGATTTCCGATTTCACATCCAAATAAACCGCTTAACGCTTAACACATGTTAAAGAAATATCTGCTTAACAATTGAACATGTCGACGTCCATATTGGAAGATGATCCGATGAAAAGAGCGGAAAAGCGTTTATTCACCTTCATTTATTGAAAATAACTTCTGACGGCATCGTTTTTGCATAATAACGGCTGAATGTTTTGGGGAGGATCCATCGACATACATTCGTGATGAAAAAATGAGAAGGTAGTTTGTAAAATATATCATAAAGCAAACAGGAGAGAAAAATGGCAAAGCGTTTGGGGATTTTTGTGAGTTCCGATCAACATCTGGACAAAGTCATCAAATTATGCGAGGCAGCGCAAAGCAAGGGCGATGTTGATGTGACGATTTTTTTCAGTCACTTGGGTACGAAACTGACCAAAGACCCGAGGTTTGGAGAACTTGAGGGAATGGCCACCATGAGTCTGTGCAACGTAGGATTTGAGAGCCATGGTTTGAAACCGCCGGTTCAGGGGATCGCTGAAAGCGATTTTGCCACCCAGGCCAGGAACGGGGAATTGATTGAAGATGAAGACCGTTATATTGTTTTCTAGAAAGGGGATACAATCATGGAGAATGTTAAAAATGTGGCGTTTCTGGTACGCCGGAAAGAAGATCTCTGGGAGGGATCACGTTCCACCCTGGGCTTGGCTGTTGAAAACCTGTATTCATTCATGTTCGTTCTGGATATTGAAGTGGATATGACGGAAGAATACAAGGGGAATATGGAATGGCTGGAGGATATGGAATGTGAATGCTTTTCCAATAACAAGGTCAACGCGGAAAAACACGGCTTTCAATACCTGAGCCTGGAAGAGATTGGCCATAAACTCAAAGAAATGGATTTAATCGTCCCCTTTTAGGAGCCTTAACCATGAAAATCCTGCACATATATAAAACTGAACCGGATGACACCACCCAAACCCTGTCGGCTATCGTTTCCGAAGGGAAAGAAATCACGGAATTCCCCTTGTACCAGGGAGAACCGGATTACGGACAACTGATCGACTTGATTTTTGAACACGATCACGACAATGTGATCAGCTGGTGGTAATAGCAAGGGCCCCATTGGGCCGAACTTTAAGGAGACCCAAGCGAAACAAGAAAGTGTAAACTACTTCACGGCCTTCTTGAAGGATGCCGGTGTTTTTCATGTTTCGCCATGGGCCGGGAAGGGCAGGAGGTGGAAACCGCCGGAGAACTGGCCAACAGGCGGCTGGTATCCGCCTATACGGAATTTAATAAGGCGGGTATTGGGTATAACAAAATACTTTTTGAATAGTCGTCAGCCTTGGACCGCTTTGTTCACCTGAATATCATGTTCCTTGAGGCGTTTCCACAGGGTCACGCGACTGATTCCCAGAATTTTGGCCGCTTCAGACTTATTTCCGCCGGTTTTTTTCAGGGCATCCAGAAGGACTTCTTTTTGCTCTGGACTCACACGGTGGCCTTTTTTCGGTTGTTTTTCCAGGGGAAATCCGTTTTTTCCGACAATATCCGGTGGAAGATGCTTTTGTTGAATCCCATCGCCCGGACAAAGGACAAAGGCATACTCAATGGCATTGATCAGCTCGCGGATGTTGCCGGGCCAGCCGTAATTCACCAGCTTTTCTAAAGCCTCTTCGTCTATTCCGGTAATATTTTTGTGGCTCTTGAGCCGAATTCGACTGACAAAGGCATCAATGAGCAATGCAATGTCTTCGCGCCGTTCCCTGAGGGGTGGCAGATAGATGGGAATAACGCCCACCCGATAATAGAGATCTTCCCGGAAGCGGCCTTCTTCCATGAGCCTTTTAAGATCCTTGTTGGTGGCCGTAATAATACGCGCATCAATGGGGAAGGGTTTGTGATCCCCCACTTTTTCGATCTCTTTTTCCTGCAACACGCGAAGCAGCTTGACCTGGGTGGAAAGAGGAATGTCCCCAATTTCATCCAGGAATATGTCCCCGCCATTGGCCGCTTCAAAGCGTCCCTTGCGGTGGCGATCCGCCCCGGTAAAGGCCCCTTTCACGTGGCCGAACAGTTCGCTTTCCAGAAGGGATTCATTTAACGCTGCACAGTTTACCTTAACAAATGGCCCTTCCGAACGTCCCCCCAACCGATGTATGGCTGCTGCCACCAACTCCTTGCCCGTTCCGCTTTCACCGTAGATGGTCACGGGGGCCTCGGAATCGGCCGCGCTGCGGATGAGATCAAAGACCTGCCGCATGGCAGCGGATTTTCCGATGATTCCCTCAAAGCGCTCCTCAATACTCAATTCGTGACGGAGCGAGGTAATCACCCGATCCCTGTCCACCAGGCCCGTGCAATCGGCCAATGTTTCCACGCCACCCACCACCTCGCCGTCTTTGTCCTTTAACACTGCGGCATTTTTGAGTACATGCACCGGAGAACCGTCTTTTCGCCTAAGTATGCATCTCTTGTGGCGAATCTGTCCTCTATTGAACAGTTCGCAGTGCTTCACACCGCCCAATTCCCTGGAACGAAAACAGGTGTTGCATTCCAGTACCACGCAGGACTGCCCGATCAACTCCTTTTCCTCATAACCTATCAGCGTTTCAAAGGCGTTGTTCACGGAAAGGATGATGCCGCCGGGATCCACAACCATGAGGCCATCGAGCATGGTTTGCACCACGGTTTTCCAGTACTGGCTGTATTCTTCATCAAACATTTTCACCTCCGGCAGACAAAATCCATAGGCGTTAAAGCATTAACGTCGCTTAACATGTGTTAATCGTAAGCTGTTAACAGTATAAACGCAATAAAATTCTATCAAACCCATATTTTAATTGAAAACTCAGCTATTTAGATTAAGAAATGATTTCCCTAAAACCATTGGCATTATATTTGCAAGCCGTACAATCCAAACCGTTCTTATGATACGGATCAAAATGTGAAAAATGAAATTGAAATTGAAAGGGTTCTGGATCTGCGGGGATGGAGTTGCCTCTGGTGCATCCTCAAAGCGAAGAGTTGGCTCACCCGCATGAAACCGGGCCAGGTTCTGGAATTGTACAGCACGGACCCTGAAACCCTTAAGAATTTCCCCTCCATTTTAAGGAGTGGGAACGATAGAGTCATTGAAGTCAAACAGTACCCCGACCATCACCGGTTGTTAATTCGCCGAGGATCATTAAAGGGCATCGCCTTATCTCAGGCGGAAAAACGTGAACAACAATAGAAAGAAGGAGGATGTATCATGGGAGAAATAGATCTTAACACCATTAAAGCGGATAATGTCGTAGACGCGCGCGGTGTTTCTTGTCCGGGGCCGTTGCTGAAGGCCAAAAAAGGCATGGGAAATGTTCAGGTGGGCCAGATCCTTGAGATCCTGTCCAATGATCCCGGAAGCAAAAACGATATCCCCAGATGGGCCAAAAAAGTGGGCCACGACTACCTTGGAGTGTTGAGTGTGGATGGCGCGGACAGGCTGTTTGTCAAACGACAAAAATAGGTGAATGGAGGGTATACATATGAACAAAAAAAGAGCGACATCAACCATCAGGGTCTTTGCCGCGATACTTTTCGCCTTTTCCTTCATATTTTTCAGCCAGGCCACGGCCGCCGAAAAAAACGGGGATCTTCAGGTAAAAGGACAGGTAAAAGCGGTTACAAACAAGGCGAAAACCGTATCAGTCAACGTAAAGGGCAAAGGGCTGATGCTGTTTAAGTTTAACGACGGCACGAAGTTTATCAACTTTACCAAAACCAAGGAAATCAAATACCCCACGGCCGTGGTGGTCAAATATAAGGTTGAGGGACCGGATAATGTGGCCCTCTCCATCAAAAAGGCACTGATTTCCCTCCCGAAAGGCGTGACCGAAATCAAGACGGCCGAAGTGGCTGCCTTGGTCGAAAAGGGTCCGAAGACCGGAAACTATCTCCTGGTGGATGCAAGACCGGCCAAAATCGCTTCTGCCGGACACATTCCCACGGCGGTTTCCATCCCCGTCAATGTGCTGAAAAAAAAGGGTAAAGAATTGCTCCCCGCCGACAAGAACACGATGCTCGTTTTCTATTGTGGCGGTCCCACATGAGGTATGAGTCCTAAATCCGCCGGTCTGGCGAAAAAATGGGGTTACAACAATGTCAAAGTGTACGTGCAAGGCATTCCCGATTGGAAAAAAACGGGACACCATACCGTTTCCACACCTGATTACGTGAGAACAGGCAACATCGTTTTAATCGACCTGAGAGCGCCCGCCGCCGTCACCGCGGGTCACATTCCCCGCGCCGTAGGCATTCCCTCCGGCAAGCTTGACGCAGCCAAAGACCAGTTTCCCGAATCTCTCACCGCACCCATTGTTTTTTATTCCAAGAACATGGAAGTATCCAAAAAAGCCGTGGCGACCGCCAAAGGCTGGCGGTACAAAAAGGTCACCCTGTTGGAGTTCCCCGGCGTGATTGCGTGGAAAGAAAAGGGGTATGACGTCAAAACCGGCCCCGCTGCAAAAGAGATCATCTATGTACAAAAACTGGAGCCGGGACAGATCAGCATTCCCAATTTTGAAGCGGCACTGAAAACTGAGGCCATTACAGTCATTGATGTTCGCGGACCCGCGGAGTATGAAGCGGGGCACTTCCCGGGGGCCATGAATATTTCCCTTGACGAGCTCCCAGCAAAGATGAAGGACATCCCTCAGGATAAGTTCGTCGTGGTCCATTGCAGAACCGGCATCCGCGGGGAAATGGCCTACCTGCTCCTTAAAGAAAAAGGGTATGACGTGAAATACCTCAAGGCCGGGTGCAAGTGCAAGCTGGACGGCACCTATCTGATCTGGGAAATGTAATATTTCTAAAAAAATTACCATCCGATCAAGCCCCGCCTTGACAAGGCGGGGGGATTTTTTCTCTGGAGGGTTAGCCCTGTGAAATACAAAATTCCGAATTTCATTCTTATGCTTTTTCTTTTGGTTTCGGTGGCCTTTCTGCCCCGAATCGCCTGTGCAGAAAACCCCAAGGCCATTGTGTCCGATAAAGCCCGTTGCCGGGAAATGATCCGGTTTGGCAAACAAGCCTATGACCGGGGGAAATTTCCGGCTGCAAAGTCCTATTTCCGGCAGGCGGTTCAAGCGGATTCCGCATCCCATGTGGCCTGGCATTACTATGACCTTTCGGTGGTTTCCGCGCTGGCGGAAAAGGTGAACAAAGATCCCGACCTGCTTGCCCCGGATGTTTCTGAAAGGGGTCAGGTCCAACCATCATCCAGCGCCGCTTCGCCCCCGCCGCCTGCGCCTGTAAAAAAGAAGAAAATTCCGGTTGAAGAAGATGAAGGCTGTTAAGAGTCAGGGAGGATATCATGAGTGAAGAAAAGCAAACAAGCGTAATGGGGGACGTCCTGAAACGATCTTACGCCGCAGTGTTCTACGAAAACTGGCCCATATGGCTGGGCGGCGTACTCATCGGCATCATGAGCGTCCTGACCTTTGCCTGGGCCCGGCCCTGGGGCGTGGTGGGGGGCCTTCGAAACTGGGCGGACTGGATTTTCCACCAGGTGGGACTTTATGACAAAGCGCCACTTTCTCCCATCATTTCAACCAACTCTATTCTAACCCTGGGTCTCCTCTGGGGCGCCTTCGGGGCAGCCCTCATGAGTAAGCAGTTTGCCATCCGCATGGCACCCGGCCGCGAAATCCTCAAAGGGATGGTGGGCGGATGCTTCATGGGCGTGGGCTCCGCCATGGCCGGCGGGTGCAATGTGGGCGGCTTTTACATCGCCGGCAGCGCCCTCTCTTTTGCGGGTCCGACCATGCTGGTGGGATTGGTCGCGGGAGCTTACCTGGGGCTTCGTTATCTCTACTGGGAAATGATGCACCTGCCCTCATCACCGCCCAAGGGCGGGGGCGCCAAAAAGGTTAATCTGCTGTTCCTGGAACCCTACATCGGCGCTATCGTTTTTCTAGGCGCTCTGGTAGCGGTATGGTTCTACGCGCAAGAAGCCTATACGCGGGTAGGTGGACTCCTGATGTGCGGCATCGCTTTCGGCATTATCATTCAACGGACCCGGTTCTGTTTTGTCCGGTGTTTCCGGGATCCTTTCATGACCGGTGAAGGGGACATGGTCAAGGCCGTCTCCTTCAGCATCATCATCGGGATCTTAGGGTTTGCGGCGCTTAAGTGGACGGGGCTTCGTCCGGAAAGCGCCTATGTGACCCCCACCTTCTGGTTCGGGAGTCTGGTGGGCGGAACCATCTTTGGTTTCGGTATGCTGATTTCGGGCGGGTGCGGATCCGGGAGCGTGTGGCGTGCCGGCGAAGGGCACATCAAGCTCATGGTGGTGGTGGTCTTTTTTGCCGCAACCAACTCTTTGTTTAAAGCCTTGATCAATTCCTCAGCCGGCTTCAAATCCTTAATCGGAACGCGGGCCTTCATGCCCGATGTCATGGGGTATAAATGGGCGGTGATCGCTTTGATTGTCATTTTTCTCATCTATGCCCTGGTGGGCCAATGGAATGAGGAAACCGATAAATTCACCGTTGAAATGTAATGGACAAAAGGGACATAGGAATTTTTAAGGATAAAAAAGGAACAAAAAAAATGGATAAATTCGATATATTAGTTATTGGCGGTGGTCCTGCAGCAATTACAATTGCAAAAACAATTCAAAACAAAATGAAAGTTGGAATTATCCGACCTGAAGATCATTCAATGATATATTGTGCCATGCCTTATGCCATTGAAGGTTTNCTGCCTTTTGANAAAACCCTTAAAAAAGATACCATTGTTACAGATGTAAAAGCTGAATTAATCAGAGATAANGNAATAAAAGTAGANTTTGATATCAAAACTGTAGTGACCGAGAAAACTGGCGAAATTTCTTATGAAAACCTGATTATTGCTACAGGCGCTACTCCAATATTACCGCCCATTGCAGGACATAATTTAAAAGGGGTTATGACGTTCAAGACTGAAGCAGATCTCAAAAAAATAATGGGATTAGTTGATAATGGTTTGAAAAAAGCTGTTGTAATCGGAGCAGGTGCTATCGGAATTGAACTTGCCCTGGCATTGAACGAACGAAACGTTGAAACTCACCTTATTGATATGGCAGATCATGTGTTACCCAATATGGTTGATTATGAAATGGTGGAAGAATCACAGGAATCACTCATTACATCTGGAATTCATTTACATTTAAAAAGTAAAGTGGCATCTTTAGAAGGAACTGAATATGTTGAAAAAGTTTTTCTTGATAATACTGAACCTATAACTTTTGACCAATCAAGCCTTGTCGTATTTGCCGTAGGAATGAAACCTGACGTCAAATTATTTACTGATACTGATTTAAAAATCGATAGAGATGGCATTGTTATCAACAATAAAATGGAAACTAATATAAAAGATGTCTATGCTATTGGCGACTGTTGTCAATTTACAAGCGGTATTACAGGTGAAATACTTTCCGGCAAGCTTGCAACAAACGCCGTTCCCATGGGAAGGGTTTTAGCAAATAATCTTCTGGGCAAAAATCGCGTTTATCCAGGTTTTTTTAATGGCGCTGCGACTAAAATAAACGATTATTTTATTGGAAGTACAGGCTTTTCTGAAAGAGCGGCAAGAAAATCCCTTAATGTAGAAATAGGCTATGCAGAGTTTACGACTGCTTTTCCAATTATGCCGGGTGCAAAAAAAGTAAGATTAAAATTAATCGCTGATAAAAAAACACATAAAATAGTCGGTGGTCAATTTGTTAGTGGTACGCCGGTTGCGGATAAGGTAGATCAAATTACAATGGCTATTCAATATGACATTACTCTCGACCAATTGCTAAATTTCTCTTATTCGGCCCAACCATACCAGTCTTTCTTTCCTGCTCATAACTTGATTGTTAAGGCAGCAGAAGAAATATTGAATAAAATTAGCCATCCCGACAAGGCTAAATAGAACCAAGCCCGGAAAAATGATAAGAAGTTTCTTTTAGACGTAAAAAAATATAAAAAAGTATCCCTGCACGTCAAGGTAAAAGGTCTGCTGAACGGTTAAGAAACAAAGGAGGGTTTCAAATGAATATGACGTCGGAAGTGGAGGGGATGGTTTGTGTGGCCAAGGGACCCAGGAACGGCCCGGCGCCCATTCCCGAAGAAGGGAAATGGGTTCAGGCCAAAGAGATTAAAGATATTTCCGGTTTGACCCACGGGGTCGGTTGGTGCGCACCCCAGCAGGGGGCAAGCAAACTGACCCTGAATGTGAAAAACGGTATCATTGAAGAAGCCCTGGTGGAAACCCTCGGATGCACGGGCATGACCCATTCCGCGGCCATGGCGGCGGAAATCCTTCCGGGAAAAACCATTCTTGAGGCCCTAAACACGGATCTCGTGTGCGACGCCATCAACGTGGCCATGCGGGAACTCTTTCTGCAGATTGTTTACGGAAGGACCCAGACGGCATTCTCCGAAGGGGGGCTTCCCATCGGTGCGGGACTGGAAGATTTGGGAAAAGGGTTTCGAAGCGTCGTGGGCACCATGTACGGCACCCATGCCAAAGGCGCCCGATACCTTGAAATGGCCGAAGGGTATGTCAAAAGAATCGGCCTGGACAAAAACGATGAGATCATCGGATACGAATTCATTCAGCTGGGTACCATGATGGATCTGATCGAAAAAGGTGTGGATGCGGGTGAAGCCCTCGAAAAGGCCACCGGAACCTACGGCCGGTTTCAGGATGCCGTTCAAACCATCAATCCGAGACACCAATAGGGGGGATCAAACCAATGGCACTTTTTGAAGGATATGACAGACGGATCAAGCAAATCACCGTCATTCTTGAACAATACGGCATCGCCTCCCTGGAAGAGGCCGAAACGATCTGCAAGGAAAAGGGCTTGGATGTATACCGGATCGTAAAAGAGGTTCAGCCCATCTGTTTCGAGAACGCCTGCTGGGCATACCTGCTGGGGGCGGCCATCGCCATCAAAAAAGGGCAGATGCGCGCTTATGATATCGCGGAAACCCTTGGCGTGGGGTTGCAAGCCTTCTGTATTCCCGGTTCCGTTGCGGACGATCGGAAGGTGGGCCTGGGGCATGGCAACCTGGCGGCCATGCTGCTCAGGGAGGAAACACAGTGCTTCGCTTTTGTGGCGGGCCATGAATCCTTTGCTGCTGCCGAAGGGGCCATCGGTCTTGCAAAATCCGCCAACAAGGCCCGTAAAGACCCTTTGCGGGTCATTTTAAACGGCCTTGGGAAAGATGCAGCCCACATCATTTCCCGCATCAACGGATTTACCCATGTGATCACAAAATTTGACTATGACAGCGGCGCACTTGAAATCGTCAAAGAAACGTCCTATTCAAAGGGAGAGCGGGCCATGGTGAAGTGCTACGGGGCCGATGACGTACGGGAAGGGGTGGCCATCAACCACCATGAGGGGGTGGATGTGTCCATCACGGGAAATTCCACCAACCCCACCCGGTTTCAGCACCCGGTGGCCGGCACGTACAAGAAAGAATGCCGGATGAAGGGCAAAAAATACTTTTCCGTGGCCTCCGGCGGCGGCACAGGACGAACGCTTCATCCTGATAACATGGGTGCCGGCCCCGCCTCCTACGGGATGACCGATACCATGGGCAGAATGCATTCGGACGCTCAGTTCGCCGGCTCTTCTTCAGTTCCCGCCCACGTTGAAATGATGGGTTTCATCGGCATGGGAAACAACCCCATGGTGGGGGCTTCCGTGGCCGTAGCCGTNGCCGTGGAACANGCCATGAAATANNNNANNGNNCATCNGNCGCTCCCCCTTTTTTGAACCCCTGAATGGCGCGGATCCGTTCCAGGACCGGCGGGTGACTGTAGCTCAAAAATACTTTGAGAGGGTGGGGCGTCAGGTTGGAGAGGTTGTCCACACTGAGCTTTTTAAGGGCCGCAATCATGGATTGAGGCCGCTGATAGGTTCTGACCGCCCAGGCATCGGCTTCATATTCATGGTGGCGGGACAACATGTTGCCGAAAATGGAGAGGATCATTTCGATGGGGGCATAAAGAAAACCGAAAAAGAACAGGCTGGCATAGATAGAGATATGCTCCATTTGAAATGCCGCAAACAGGGCGGGATTGTTCATGAAGATGGAGAGAATATAAAACATGAGCCCGGTTGATAGAATGGAAATGATAATGGATTTAAGGATATGCTTCTTTTTATAATGCCCCATTTCATGGGCCAGAATCGAAACCAGCTCCTCGGTGGTGTGCTTTGAAATAAGGGTGTCAAACAGCACAATGCGCCTGAAACGCCCGAATCCTGTGAAAAACGCATTGGCTTTTGTGGAGCGTTTGGATCCGTCCATGGAGAAAACACCTTTCATCTTAAACCCCTGCTTTCTGGCATAGTCTTCAATGGCCGCCTTCAATTCTCCCTCCTTCAGAGGAACGAATTTATTGAAAATGGGCATGATCACCACCGGTGCGATGAACATGAGAAAAAGCTGAATGACCGTGAGCGCCCCCCAGCAATAAGCCCACGCCATGGGACCGGTTTGCTCAAAAAACCACAAAATGGCCGAAAACACGGGGGCGCCGATAATAATCGCCAACAACCATCCCTTCAGAATGTCCAGCACAAAGGTTCCCGGCGTCGTCTTGTTGAATCCATATTTTCCTTCAATAACAAATGTGCTGTAGATAGAAAAGGGCAGGCTTAGTATCTGGGCCCCGAACAGTAAAATGGCGGCAAAAATAAGACCCGTAACAATGGGGCCCCAATGAAAGCTCCTGGACCATTGATCCACCCAGTTAAACCCTCCCAAGAGAATAAAGGCAATCACCGCAGGCGTCGATATGGAACCGGTGATCAGTTCAAATCGGGTGTTTTCCTTGAGATATTGCTGCGATTTACTGTATTTTTCCCCGTCGTAATATCCGGAGAATGCCCCGGGCAGATCGGTTTTCAGATGCTTGACATTGAGGGTGTCCACCACCAGGCCAAGCGCGTAATCGCCAATGAGAATAAACAGAATGATGATCAAAAATACATTCATAAACAACTCCAGAGGGTTCCCTTACAAGCGCCCTTCGATACAGGTGGTATCGAACCCACCCCTTGTATTGTAAATGGTGGTGATCTTTAACCGTTCGGTTTTTAAAACCGCTTTCAGATCGTCATAAATCCGTCGGGTGACGCCTTCCTGAAAAAGGCCCACGTTTTTAAAGCTGACCATATAGTATTTGAGGGATTTCAGTTCGATGCACCGGCCGCCTTCCGGGTAGTATTCGATGATCAAACGGCCCACATCGGGCAGGCCGCTAAAAGGACAAGCTGCGATAAACTCCCGGGTTTCAGTTTTAATATATTGACGGGGACTATCAAAATCAAAGGTTTCCAGAAAATCAGCTCTGATTTTTTCGGGACTTTCCCATTGAAAGATTTTTCCTTCTGCCTCGATCATATGGCGGTCTCCTTTTTCGGGTGCTCCGGCAAGGGTATCCGGTCTATTTATAAGGGCGGGCACACAGGCCCGCCCCTGCATATCAGAGAAACTCGCTATCCATACCCTATCTTCATGGAAAAGCCAATACCAATTCGTTTTCACCAAAAATGTACATTGTCGCTAAAAAAACCTTGAGTTGTTTTCTAAAACATGACATAAGGAGTTCGTTAGTATGGTGAGCTTAGAGAACTTGAAAGGATTAGCGGCGTGTCTTCTTTTCGTAGCCAACAGATCATCGGTAGATTCCACATGTCCAACGAGGCGGCATCAGCCGCTGCGGCAATTGTCGTGTCTGTGGTTCCGGGAGGACCGTCGATGGCATAGCACCATCAACAAAACCAACCGGGGCTGCGGGCGAAACGCAGCCTTTTTCTTGAGGGGCTGCTTGAATTGGCAGCCCTTTTTTTGCTTTTTTTGTATATATAAGGTGATATAAGGTGTTTTTTTAAGCGGGAGGAGGAATTANTTATGCGAACCGACATCGTTCACATCGGCGCAGGCGAACTGACCTATGAAATTCGAGANATCATGCAGTTGGTTGAAAAGNTGAGCAGCATGGGCATGAAAATCACCCTGGAAAANATTGGGGACCCCGTGGCAAAGGGTGAAANAATCCCCGATTGGCTGAAAAGCATCATTGCGGATCTGGCCATGGAGGACGANTCGTACGCCTANAGCGCCACTTTGGGCGATGTGGAAACGCGGAAATACCTGGCTGCACTGACCAACCGAACAAGCGGCGTTCACCTGAAGGAACAAGATATCATTTTCTTTAACGGTTTAGGCGATGCCATCACCAAAGTATATGGGTTTCTGCGTCGTACCGCCCGGGTCATCACCCCGTCCCCCACATACACCACCCACTCCTCCTCGGAAGCCGCCCATGCAGGATCCCCCCCCGTGTGTTATCCTCTCGATCCACACAATCGGTGGTACCCGGATGTGACGGAATTGAGGCGACGGGTCAAATACAATCCCGCAGTGACTGCAATCCTGATCATTAATCCCGACAACCCCACGGGAATGGTATACCCGGAGGGCATGCTGGAAGAGATCGTTTCCATTGCGCGTGATTTTGATCTTTTCATCATCGCAGACGAAATCTATCTGAATCTCGCCTATAACGGTCATAAAGGCAAGTCTCTGTCGGAGGTTATCGGCGATGTACCCGCCATTTCCATGAAAGGCATTTCCAAAGAGCTTCCCTGGCCGGGAAGTCGTTGCGGATGGATTGAGGTTTATAACGCGGATCGAGACCCCATGTTCGCCGACTACATCAAAAGCATCGTCAATGCGAAAATGGTTGAGGTCTGCTCCACAACACTTCCGCAAAAAGCCATCCCCAGAGTTTTTGAACACCCTGCCTACGCGGATCACCTCATTAAACGCCGCAAGCGCTATGAACATTTCTCAAAAATCGGTTACGAAAAATTGAACGGGATTCCCGGCATCATGGTCAACCAAACCAATGGCGCTTTTTATATGACCGTGGTTTTTGAAGAAGGAAGGATAAACCGAAAACAAAAATTGACCATTGCCAATCCCGAAGTCCGCAAGCTCATAGAAGATCTAACCGCAAAAGACGAAAAAATGCAGCCGGACAAGCGTTTTGTCTATTATCTGCTGGGCGCCACCGGCATCTGCGTTGTTCCCCTGACCTCTTTCAGTTCAGAACTACAGGGATTCCGGGTGACCCTGCTGGAAACCGAAGAAGAAAAATTCAGGGAAACATTCGATACCCTTTCGGGGAGTATCAAACAGTACCTGGCGTCAGGATAAGGCGTTAACACCCTTGTCCACAGACACAAGCACCAGGGCGGTACGGGTGGGAAGATAAAGGCTGAGGGCCGGGTTGGTAAAATGTCGCTGGTCCCTCTGCAGTCGACCGTGACCGCCATATTCCAGCGCATCGCTGTCCATAATCATCTGATACTCACCAGGGGCCGCTTCGATGGGATAGTCATTATGGGAAACGGTCGGGTGGAAATTGAACACGAAAATCAGCCCCCCCCGCTCAAACGCCAGAACCATATGTTCAGAATGCTCCATGATGAGGCAGGGACCGGAAACTTCCAGAAGTCGGTACTCTCCGGCCAGTTTAATCATATGGCGATCAAAATGGGCCAGAAAACCGTATCTGAGGTCCGGATTGTCTCGGAGGCCCCACTGGCGCCGGGCATATTCATATGACCATCCGTTCCCCTCACGGGGAAAGTCAATCCAATCGGGATGGCCGAATTCGTTTCCCATAAAGTTGAGATAGCCGTTCCCGGCGGTCGCCAGCGTGATGAACCGCACCAGCTTGTGGAGGGCCATCCCCCTGTCCACGGCCAAACTCTCTTGTTTTATGTGCATGTGATGGTAGAGGTCCGGTCCCATGAGTCTCAGCGCCAGCGTTTTATCCCCCACCAGCGCCTGGTCATGGCTTTCCGCATAGCCGATGCTTTTTTCATCCACCCTTCGATTGGTCAACTCATACCACATCTCCCCCAGGGGCCAATCCTCATCGCGCTTTTCTTTCAAAATCCTGATCCAGAAATCCGGCACCCCCATGGCCAGCCGATAATCAAACCCTACACCGCCCTCTCCCCCCGGCGCGGCAAGGCCGGGCATACCGCTGATGTCTTCAGCGATGGTGACGGCGGTTCTGCGTACATCATGAATCAGTTCATTGGCCAGGATCAGGTAGGTAAGTGCATCCTCGTCCACAGTATCATCAAAATAGTCGTCATAGGATGTAAACGCTTTACCCAACCCATGATGACGGTAGAGCATGCTGGTAATGCCGTCAAACCGGAATCCGTCAAAATGGTATTCATCCAGCCAAAATCGGCAGTTGGAAAGAAGAAAATGGAGGACCTGGGGCTTGCCGTAGTCAAAACAGCGGGACCCCCANGCCTCGTGGATCCCCCGGGGNCCTTCATGAAAATACTGGTACAATGTTCCGTCAAAACGGCTAAGGCCCTCCACCTCGTTGGCCACCGCATGGGAATGGACCAGGTCCATGATTACGGACAAGCCCGACCTATGGGCCTGATCAATCAAGGCCTTTAAATCTTCAGGGGGGCCAAACCGGGAAGATGCGGCAAAAAAGCTGGAAACATGATAGCCGAATGACGCATAATAGGGATGCTCCTGAATACCCATGAGCTGCAAAACATTATATCCGGCATCAACAATCCTGGGCAAGACGTATTCCGTAAACTCCCGGTATGACCCGGTTTTCTTTTCTTCCTGGGCCATGCCCACATGGGCTTCATAGACAAAAAGAGGGCCGGGATCAGAAACAAAAGCGGTATGGATCCACTCATGAGGGTCTGGCGGCGACCACACTTGCGCATTAAATATCAGGGTGTCCGGATCCTGTACCACGCGCCTGGCATATGCGGGAATGCGGTCTCCTTCCCCGCCTTCCCAGTGCATGCGAAGCCTGTAATGCATGCCGTGCGAAAGAAAACCGGCGGGAAACCTGATCTCCCAAACCCCTTNNGCANGTAGGTAAGTGCATCCTCGTCCACAGTATCATCAAAATAGTCGTCATAGGATGTAAACGCTTTACCCAACCCATGATGACGGTAGAGCATGCTGGTAATGCCGTCAAACCGGAATCCGTCAAAATGGTATTCATCCAGCCAAAATCGGCAGTTGGAAAGAAGAAAATGGAGGACCTGGGGCTTGCCGTAGTCAAAACAGCGGGACCCCCAAGCCTCGTGGATCCCCCGGGGCCCTTCATGAAAATACTGGTACAATGTTCCGTCAAAACGGCTAAGGCCCTCCACCTCGTTGGCCACCGCATGGGAATGGACCAGGTCCATGATTACGGACAGGCCCGACCTATGGGCCTGATCAATCAAGGCCTTTAAATCTTCAGGGGGGCCGAACCGGGAAGATGCGGCAAAAAAGCTGGAAACATGATAGCCGAATGACGCATAATAGGGATGCTCCTGAATACCCATGAGCTGCAGAACATTATATCCGGCATCAACAATCCTGGGCAAGACGTGTTCCGTAAACTCCCGGTATGACCCGGTTTTCTTTTCTTCCTGGGCCATGCCCACATGGGCTTCATAGACAAAAAAAGGGCCGGGATCAGAAACAAAAGCGGTATGGATCCACTCATGAGGGTCTGGCGGCGACCACACCTGGGCATTGAATATCAGAGAGTCCGGATCCTGTACCACGCGCCTGGCATATGCGGGAATGCGGTCTCCTTCCCCGCCCTCCCAGTGCATGCGAAGCCTGTAATGCATGCCGTGCGAAAGAAAACCATCGGGAAGCCTGATCTCCCAAACCCCTTCTGCATTGATTTTTTCAAGTTCAAACTCCCTGACCTCCCGCCAATCCGTCATGTCTCCGATGAACCATATGGCCTTTGCATTGGGCGCCCATTCCCTGAACACCCATTGATTTTCCAGGAAATGAAGCCCAAAGAACTCATGGCCCGACGCAAAATCCCCCAGGCTTGTCCGCCCTCCCTGTGTAAGCCTGTTCCTCATTTCTTCCACAAGGCGCATCCGCGCCTGGATGGTTTTCTCGTAGGGCAGCAGATACGGATCATTCCGCATTCGTTTTTTTTCAGTCATTGATTAAAGGCCGCTCAAGCATTTTTTCGTACAGATCCATATACTTTCGCGCCGTGACCGAATGATTAAAAGCGGCCTTGCTTTGACGCATCACCCGCGTAATTTCTTTGTTTTTCACATTCATGGGCAGGTTGTAAAACGCCATGGCCTGGTCAATGGCCCACGACAGACCATTCGGGTCGAATGTCTTAAACAGGAATCCGTTGCCCTTTTCCCGGGTTTCATCCATATGAACCACGGTGTCGTGAATGCCGCCGGTGTCATGGGCCACCGGCAGGGACCCGTAAATGGCACCGATCATCTGGGGAAGACCGCAGGGTTCAAACAATGACGGCATCAACACAAAATCCGAGGCGGCATAGCCAAGATGGGAAAAGCTTTCGTCGAAATCGCAGATGGCCACTCGCTCCAACAAATTATGGAACCAGTTGATCTCACGAAAATATTTTTTAAACTCGCCGTCCGCCACAAATACGATCTGCAGATGTTCATCCCAATAACGGCTCACCACATCATACAGAATATGGGCCAACAACCGGCAACCTTTTTGAACCATGTCCAATCGAGACGGCCATAGAAAAATAGGGGCATCATCGTCTTGCAAAAGCCCCAGTGCGCTCTGCAGCGCTCTCTTGTTCTCTCTCTTGCCCACCACATGGGTGTCCGCATCATATTTACATGTTAATCTTCTATCCGATTCCGGATCAAAGGTTGGGTCCGGGGCGTTGGTAATGCCTGCAGCACATCCGGCCTTATATTTTCCGGCCAGCTCTCTTCGAAGGGATTCATTTACAAAATCATGTTGCCCGCTGACGATCTCCTCCAGAAATGTCTCACTTACCGTGTTGACAAAATGGGCGGCAAAAACACCGCTCACCAGAAAATCAACCAGATGGTTTTCCCGAACCTGTTCGTAGCCTGAGGGGTAATTATCATAAAAAAGGTACTGCCAAAAAGACGCTGCATCAATGCCCCGATCTTCAATATAATGCATCGGACGCTGTACCGTATGGATGTTGTGGATAGTAAACAGACAGGGGATTTCCTGCTGACGGGCCATGGCCGGAATCAGGCCGGTCATCCAGTCGTTGCAGTGTATCAGGTCGGGCTGCACCCGTGGAATAATATTGTTGATGACTTCTCTTTGGAAGGCCAGCGCNATCTTGCCGTTCTCATCCCCGTAATCGGAGTACACCCGATCCAGATAAAAAAAGGCGCGATCNTCAGCCAGATGAATTCGNTCAGCGGGCATTTTACGCCGAATGGCNTCCAGTTTCTTGATTTGAAGGGANGCGATGCCCGCACCGAACATGCTTCGGTAATCGGGCAGGGCCACGTGAATATCGGCGCCCTGNTCAAACAAAGCACTGATGAGGGTTGCCGAAACATCGGCAAGCCCCCCCGCCTTGGCCGAAAGATTGTCGGCGATGTCTCCCATCCCCTTGGGGAGATAGGTCACTTCAGGCGTTACCAAAAGGATGGTGGGATTGGCCGGGAATGTATCCATGATTTCTACGGCTCCTTTTCGGCCCCTGCCCAGGTCACAAAACCGGGCGTGCATTTGATGAGTTCATCCCCTCGCGGCGTCACCCGCGCCGAAAATCCGTACTGACCCGACGAGGCGCAAGTTAAATTGCAGGTGTACAGGTACATTCCATTGCCTTTGTCCTCCCTGACCGTCATCAATTCGGTATGGCTCTCGTAAATGATGTCAAGGGATTGGACTCTACCATGATAGAGTTCCACATGAACTTCTTCAGGCTTCAAGTCCCCCAGGTGAACCATGGCTGTTACGGGAAACACCTCTCCCACACGGATCGGCTCATTTCCGATCCTCTCGCACATGGGCAGCGCTATGGAAATATCACCCCACTCAGAACCATATCGTTCGCGAATATCTGCCATTTTCCGGGCGCCTTTGCCCTTATGATCCAGCAGTTCACCATATCTCCGGGATGCCTGAGCATAAAACCGCTTTTCATACTCCTCTACCATTCGAAGGCTTGAAAAGTCCGACAAAATCATTTTCATGGATGCCTTCATCATCTTGACCCACCGAAACGGGGTCGAGCCTCCCTCTCGATCATAAAAACGGGGGATCACTTCGTTTTCAAGAACATTGTAGAGGGCATGGCTGTCCACGAGATCGGAATCCGCATGCGCTTCATAGTCTTCCCCCTTTCCTATGGCCCATCCGGTTTCCTCCGTGTACCCTTCGCACCACCAGCCATCCAGGATACTCACATTGAGAACACCGTTTACCGCCGCTTTCATACCGGATGTACCGCAGGCTTCCAGGGGCCGCCTCGGCGTATTGAGCCATACATCCGCCCCCTGCACCAGAAGCCTGGCCATATGAATATCATAGTCTTCCAGAAGGATGATTTTGTGGCGCAACCGCTCATCGGTGGCATGCTTGAAAATATGCCGGATCAGGCTTTTACCCTCTTCGTCCGTGGGATGGGCTTTCCCCGCATAAATAATCTGTACCGGGCGGTCTGTGTTGCTGAGAATTTCATCCAAACGATCCAGGTCCCGAAGCAGCAGGTTGGCCCGTTTGTAGGTGGCAAACCGGCGGGCAAACGCAATGGTGAGGACATCTTCGTCTAAAGCCGATTCCGCTGCTTCCACAACATTTTTGGGGGCATTTCTCCGCTCGCACTGCTTCTTCAACAAGCGCCTGCAATATTGGATAAGCCGGTTTCGACACCGTTTGTGCGCTTCCCACAAATCTATGTCATTGATGCCGTCAATTTCTTTCAGACTTTCCCCTTTCAAGGAATAACGGTGCCAGTTAACACCCAGTCGATTCTGAAAAAACATGGCGTTATCCCGGGAGACAAAAGAGGGAATATGAATGCCGTTTGTCACATGGCCAATGGGGATCTCCGCCTCCGGCCGACCGGGCCACACGTTTTTCCACATGCGGCGGGCCACCCGGCCATGAAGTTCACTGACGCCGTTTAGATCCTGGCTCATTCTTAAACCCAGAACAAACATACTCAGCTTGCTGTTCTCATCGGCGCCTGCATGTTGACCCCACGAGACAATTTCGTCCACGGAAACCCCCAGCCGGTCCTCGAACTGGTGCAGGTAGGGTTTCACCAGCTCCGGAGCAAATTCATCATGGCCTGCAGGAACCGGCGTGTGGGTCGTAAAGACCGTTGTGCGGGGAATAATTTCCCTGGCCGTGCGGAGATCAACACCTGTCATCTCCATGGTCTGGGCCAGCCTTTCCAGGCATGAAAATACCGGGTGCCCCTCATTCATGTGAAAAACCCGTGGGATAATCCCCACAGCCTTCAGGACTTGTACCCCGCCGACCCCCAGCAGAATTTCCTGCGCAAGGCGACGTGCTTGATCGGACTCATACAACCTTGCGGTTATTTCGCGAATATGGGGCGGATTTTCCCGGAGGTTGGTATCCAGCAGATATAGTGGAACGCTCCCCACGGAAACTTTCCAGATCACAGCCTTTATGTCCTCCGCGTTCCCGGGTATGGTGATATGGATTTCACGGTCTTGATCATCGCGAATTTTTTCAAGGGGGAGATGATAAATATCCGTCTCGGGATACTCCTCCTGTTGCCAGCCGTCCTTGCTGATGTGCTGATGAAAATACCCCTGGCGATAGAAAAGACCCACCCCCACCAGGGGAAGCCCCAGGGTAGAAGCCGCCTTGAGATGATCACCTGCGAGAATCCCCAGGCCCCCCGCAAAAATGGGAAGGGATTCGTGGATTCCGAACTCCATGGAAAAATAGGCAATGGC
>JGI24023J19991_10000952_pt1 | contig 22697 bp, 16 predicted proteins | sample Cruoilmetagenom1_FD_19991 | JGI IMG/M metagenome (IMG submission 19991) | reverse complement strand
TGATTAAGAATAAATGTTTGCGAAAGGGATGGAAAATCGTTTAGAAAAAAAGCTACACGCATAATTTATCATTTTAAATAGTTATTTTAGTTCGCTCACGGGCTAAGCTAAACCCAAGATTACAATGGCTACAGCGTCTGCTGAGCTACACACCTAGACAGTATAGTCTATCATTAAATTATAAAATACAATCCGGAAAACAATAATTGATAGCCCCAGATATTTAATCATAATAAAATTGTCAAGCCTGTGAAATACAAGGCTGACGAAATGAGTCAAATGTCTATTTACATCACTTGGTAATAGAGTAAATTGAAGGGTATTTCTTACGTTGACATCGAGCACATATTATCGCCAATCGAACAATTAGCGCTTGAAATCAGGATTATCGGCTCTGATTGCCAGGCTATAATATTTCATTCTCTTTTATTATGCACAGGCCTTTCTGGTCTAAATTTTCCATAGTAAATTGGTATTTACGCGCTTTGGCATTATTTGCTGTCACATCGACAAATACTGCCAACGTATTGTTATTATTCAGACGGTGACCTGTCATTGTGTATTTCACATTTTCGTGGATCTCCATCAGCTTCTTACTGTATTCGGGGTTTGATAACAAGCCTTCTCTTCTTTTTAATAGTTGAGGCCCTAATAAGCTTCGTATCGCACTCAGGTCTCCATTCTTCAATGCATTAAAATAGTTGCCCAGTACTTCTTCTGCCGCGCTCGTCAGATGGGTTTCTACAGGACTTTCAGCCTGCACGTATGCCATGGGCAAATGCAGTAGTACAAACAGGAAAACGGCTTTAAATAAGGTTTGAAATAATGTAATAGTTTTCATACTCAATCCACTCATTATTGTTCCTTAACCACCACCATGTAGTTGGCATTCGCTCCACTAGCGCCACTTGCCATATTACCACCCAGCGTAATGCTTCCATCTGGAGCGGTATCTACGCCAAAAATATATGTTTTCTTGTACAGCCTCAACGTCGGTGTCGCAGAATTCGATACAGTCAGGTTTGTGCCCGTATCCGTAAATCCTGTCAACCATGTTGGAATCGTAGCGCTACTGTCATAGGCTACATACACATCAGCATTACGATCAATAGTAAACGTTAAGTAATCGGCTCGATTATTGGTACTGTCAGCATTCGCAGTCTGCAGCCAAATACCACCAACAAGTGCAGACGGTATAGACTGCACGTCAAAGGCAGCGTCGATATAATACGGGTTGCCGACCTGCATGAAATCCTGTTTATAGGTCAATGGGGTCTGGCAGCTCGCTGAGACGGTGCGGATACAAATATCCTCGAGTACCAGTGGCAATTGTGCGCGGGTTGGTAATGATGTGCCACCATTAATATAATGCTCCCATAACCTGGCCATAATGGAATACCCCAGACCGTTAAAGTGTAAATCATCTGCATACAGACTAAACCTGTTTTCATTGGCACTCAGGAAGTAACTGAACAAGTCCGGCCCCAAGGCTGGAATTGACAACTCATTGGCAAGTACTGAATTATATTCCTGGATGATCTGATTTCGTGCATCATTTAACGGATCATTGCTTGTAAAAGCGGGCGGTATCACGGATATAATCGGCGTTACGCCTGCGAGCGTTAATGTGTCTATGACATTTTGAACGTATTTTTTATAGGTCCCGTTACAAGCCGAACCCGTACAACCTGTACCACTCGGTAATGGTAACGTTCCACTGGAATCATTGGTACCGACCTGAATCTGCACTATATTGGCTTCGGGATGACGGGCAAGGATAGAGAACAGGCGTTGGTCAAGATCCAGTGACTCATCTCCTGGCACGGCCTCATTATAGATCATTTGTGGTGCCGCCCTCGAAACCGATAACAGGTCCTGCAAGACGGCCACATATCCTTGTTCACCTATAATTTTGCCATCAGCCGATTGATTATCCAGTGTATAGGTATCTGTTACACCATTGCTGATACTATCGCCGACTACCAGGCGAATTTCAGCTGAAGAACCCACCATGGCATTACTATCACTGGCTACTGTTGTACCACCCTCTTTGAGCAGTGCGGTTACCGTATGCTCAGATGCTGTCGATGCAGTACAACTGGCCACATAATAGCCTGGTGATGATTCTGTGACTGCACTACATGTAACTCCGTCCAGCTCAAACTCAACGCTACCAGTTGGCGCAACATTCAATGCAACAGCTGAAACAGCTATTACTGAACCTGTAGTAGCTGTAAGGGCTGCCGGTTCGTTTATAACTATAGACGGGGCAGTACTGTTATTATCCAAGGTGATATTATCAAAACTCGCGCCATCCTCTGCATACATCGCGATACTACCAAATGAGAGGCTTCCATCCTGTACAGCAAATCGCGCTTCACCATTTATATATATCTGAATCAGGTCACCTTTAACCTCTATATCGACACTAATATTTATTCCTTCGCCTACATACCCACGCGCATCTACTGCAAGCGTACTAAATACTCCGCTTACTTTCCTTTCAAGACGCGCATAGCCATATTGGGAGTTCATAGACAGTCGATAGTAATTACTGTTGTCCTGGTAACGAAACATCACTCCAATATCATGACCGTCATCATAGATAGAATATCCAGGCTGCTTTAACGGCATCATTTCTGCTGAGAATCGATAATCGCTTAGTGAAGACCCACCCGTATGATAGACATATGTTCCACGATGGAATGTTTCATCCAACTCCTTAGATGAAGCAGAGATACCGTGGTCACTATTTTGGACTAACGCCTGTCCGGTCAATGTCCAGCTGGACGAGTTGCTATAATCATCGATGATCGTCCAGGAACCAAAGCCCGCACTAAAATCTTCACTAAATGGCAGTGTAATGGCTACAGCGCTCAAATTGGTGATACTGATATCATCAAAGTAACCCGTGCCATCGGCTTTATCGGCGCGCAGTTGTATTTTGACACTCGCGGCTCCCGTCGGCGCGGTAACTTCGATAGCACTATAGGCATAGGCTGTATTGCCGTTGGTGATTCCAAAATTTTGCCTGGCGCTATTAAATTCTACTCCCGAGCTATTGTACCAACGTATCTGAAAACGATAATTACCTGTAGTCCGGCCTGTTACCATTAACAGACCTTCAAAACGATAGGTATTTCCACCGACTACCGATACAGACTGCGCACTATTTCTGTACTTGGTCGGATCACCACTGATAGCCAGTGCATAAGTCCCTGTATTGGCATTGCCCGAAGTGACTGTGCCTGTACCACTCCAGCCCGTTTTATCACCTGTCTCAAAACCCGGGTTGATCAATAAATTAGACGATGGTGGCGGAGGAGGTGGAGGTGTTGCCTGTGTTGTTGCACCGGCAGCACTGGATTGTGCTGATTCATTAGACGGCGCCGCATTGTCGAATGCCAATACGGTATAATTGTATAGTGTACTCGCCGTCAGACCCGTATCAGAATAACTCGTACCCACGACGGTCGCTATTTCCGTTGAACTTGCATCGCGATATATTTTGTATCCCGCAACACTTCCACCACCTGAATCGGTCGATGCTGTCCAACTCAGGTCAATCCGGGTATCACTCACGGCGGTCGCTACTAATCCAGCTGGAACAGTCGGCGGTGTCGTGTCAGGGCTACCGCCCCCGNTTAAATCTGTAATACTGATATCATCAAAGTAACCCGTGCCATCGGCTTTATCGGCACGCAGTTGTATTTTGACACTGGCGGCTCCCGTCGGTGCAGTGACTTCGATAGCACTATAGGCATAGGCTGTATTGCCGTTGGTGATTCCAAAATTTTGTCTGGCACTATTAAATTCCACTCCCGAACTATTGTACCAACGTATCTGAAAACGATAATTACCTGTGGTCCGACCCGTTACCATTACCAGGCCTTCAAAACGATAGGTATTGCCACTCACGACCGCGACAGACTGCGCACTATTCCTGTACTTGGTCGGATCACCACTGATAGAAAGTGCATAAGTCCCTGTATTGGCATTGCCCGAAGCGACTGTGCCCGTACCACTCCAGCCCGTTTTATCACCTGTCTCAAAACCCGGGTTGGTTAATAAATTCGACGTTGGTGGTGGTGTTGCCTGTGTTGTTGCACCGGCAGCACTGGATTGTGCTGATTCATTAGACGGCGTCGCATTGTCGAATGCCAATACGGTATAATTATAGGTTGTATTTGCCGTCAGACCGGTATCGGAATAACTCGTACCCACGACGGTCGCTATTTCCGTTGAACTTGCATCGCGATATATTTTGTATCCCGCAACACTTCCACCACCTGAATCGGTCGACGCTGTCCAACTCAGGTCAATCCGGGTATCACTCACGGCGGTCGCTACTAATCCAGCTGGAACAGTCGGCGGTGTCGTGTCAGGGCTACCGCCCCCGGTTAAATCTGTAATACTGATATCATCAAAGTAACCCGTGCCATCGGCTTTATCGGCGCGCAGTTGTATTTTGACACTCGCGGCTCCCGTCGGCGCGGTGACTTCGATAGCACTATAAGCATAGGCCGTATTGCCGTTGGTAATTCCAAAATTTTGCCTGGCGCTATTAAATTCCACTCCTGAGCTATTGTACCAACGTATCTGAAAACGATAATTACCTGTGGTCCGACCCGTTACCATTACCAGACCTTCGAAACGATAGGTATTGCCACTCACGACTGCGACAGACTGCGCACTATTCCTATACTTGCTCGGATCACCACTGATAGCCAGTGCATAAATCCCTGTATTGGCATTGCCCGAAGCGACTGTGGCTGTACCACTCCAGCCCGTTTTATCACCTGTCTCAAAACCCGGGTTGGTTAATAAGTTTACTGCTGCTGCTTCTGTAGCGACTGCCATGGCTAGCATTGCAAACATAAGATACGCTGCATTTTTTATAAAGCCAGTAGGAGGCCATCCTGCAAACAAATGAGTTTTTAACTGATTGAGTTGAAATTTGAGCATATTCGGTTCCGGAGTCGACTTACAATACTCATATCCATATTGTTATTTAAGGAAACGATTAAATATCAATAGTGGCGTATCAGATTGTAGAGCAATCATTGCATGCACAGAGTTACTGATGTAATAGCAATTAAAGCAATATTAGTGCCAAAATAATAAATATAAAAAAATCAATGCCATAATGTAAACTAGACTTTCATTTACACTAATTTGTAAATATTATCGACAGTCTCACGTTCATTACTAAAAAATCTAAATACATGATGATGGGGTTTGCGTCGTTTATTTGAATGCCCGCAAAACATTACAAATACGATAAGAATGGACTTCTTGTAGACTACAAGGTCTTCCATGGCCTCTATTCGATAATATAGATTAACGCGCTATAAATTGCCAGGTTCACAGATCACCCCCCGGAAAGTGTAGGACCCCAAAAATAAAATCTTTATCATTGCAATCCTGAAGCAGGCAGAATCCTGTGTTGTGGTCGACTTGTTCCGAAAACATAGCATGAATAATGCGACCTTCAACAATTGGCGATCCAAATACGGTAGCATGGAAGTGTCAATGGTGATACGAATAAAATAACCGGAAGTATGAAAACGGCATAAAAAGATATATGCAGAAGAACATCTTAAACCAGGGAACTCAGGAAACACTCGAAGATAAAAGTGCTGAAGTCATCTCGACACACGAAGACATCATAGCAAGCAATCAAAGAGAGTAGGGACTAGGTATCGAGGTTGATCTATCATTACCACCAACACGTGTCACGTGTTCACTGAAACGTATTCGAGATGAGACAGATCTGGAACCATACGGCGTGACAAGGGCCCTGAATACCTCAACCATCAACTGATAGACTGGGCATGCAAACAGAAAATACGACTGCAATATATTCAGCCAGAAAAGCCTCAATTAAATACCTATGTAGAATGCCTTAACAGAACTATCCGACATGAATGGCTGATCAACTCCTGTTTGAAAGTATTGCTCATACACAGGATACTGCGACGAGATGACTATGGAGCGACAATAACGAATAGCCTCACATGACGCCGGGTTGTATGACTCCCGTTCAGTAGTTAATAATAGCTGAACAACCCTTACTTCGAAGAACCATTATTAATACAGGGATTAGCCATGCAGCTCTCAATATATAACAAGAGCTTTAATACCGTTTACCATTAGTATATGACTCCTGAGTAATACTCAAGCTCATATAGATAATTTATTAAATGTGACAGTATTCACAATTGTGTCATCTAATTCATCTACCATTTATGGTATATTATGCCATCAAAATATGCATTAAAAATAATCCACATTTATTCATGACCGTACTCAGACAGAGTAATCGACGCAAATACTGGACTCTAACTAACTAGTTCTGTTGTTTATGGTATTACACACGCGCTCAAGTAACTTAATCGGAAAAGGTAATTACTTTGTCTAATCAAATAAAACCTAATTTTTTAATTGTAGGTGCAGCTAAAAGTGGCACTACTTCACTGTACCAATATATAAGAAAACACCCGAATATTTATATGCCTCCTGAAAAAGAACCTATGTTTTTTGTATCAGATATTTATAAAAAAATAAGCCGTAATGACCCACGACATCACATAGCTGACCGCGCAGTTGTCTCAGATTTTGATAGTTACCTACAATTATTTGATCATTCCGAGACAGGTGTGAAAAAATGTGGTGAGGCCTCTGCCGCTTATTTGTATCACTACGAAACGGCAATACCAAAAATTAAAAAATACCTGGGGGAAATAAAAATAATAATTATTCTACGAAACCCCGTAGACCGGGCTTTTTCTTCTTATTCTCACTTATTACGGGACGGAGCTGAGTTCTCAAGTTTTGACGAGTTCCTGGAACAGGAAGAGAAGCGAAAAGAAGAAAACTGGGATATCTTAAATTATCCTATATCTCTTGGCCTTTACCATAATCAGGTAGAGGCATATTTAAATGCATTTCGTCACGTTAAAACTGTATTACTTGATGATTTGAAAAATAACCCAAGTCAAGTATTAAATGAAATATATGATTTTCTTGATGTCGATATGATAGATCAAATTGAAACAACTAAAACAAAAAAGGTCTTCAATGAGTCGAGAGCCCCAAAAAGTAAATTTTTGCATCGCATCTTGAATAATCCACCTCGTTTTGTGAATGTCACAAAACGGGTTTTAAAAAATATCCTGCCAAAAGGTTTTTTTCACCGCATCAAAAAATCACTATTAGAAAAAAACCATACGATGCAAAAGTCTATGAATGCAAAAACAAGAAAAAAGTTAATGAATTACTTCAAGGAAGACATTTTAAAAACTCAAAACTTGATTAAAAAAGATCTCTCGCACTGGGTAGAGAACTAACTGCGTCAGTCCCATGTTTTCCATGGTGCGGCATTTGATAGCCACATTTCTTCAAGATGATTTTTATCACGCAAAGTATCCATACACTGCCAAAACCCATCATGAAAATAAGCTGAAACCTGCTCATCGGCCACAAGACGTTTCATCGGTTCATGTTCCCAATGAACTTTATCTGATTCTATATAATCAATGGCTCGCGGTGACATAACAAAAAAACCGCCATTGATCCAACCGCCACCGTCCAATGGTTTTTCCTGGAATTTAGTTACTAAGTGATCATCAAAATTTAACTGTCCATATTTAGACTGTGGCTGTATGGCTGTTAATGTAACCATCTTCCCCTCCTGTCTATGTAAGCTTATAACTTTTTCGATATCAACATCACTAACACCATCGCCATAGGTAAAACAAAAATCATCATCACCTATGTAGTCTTTTACCCGGCGCAGCCGACCACCCGTTCCAGATCCCTCACCTGTGTCGACCAATGTAACTCGCCATGGCTCTGATCTTTTATGATGTACTGTCATTTCATTACTTTCCATATCGAAAGTAACGTCAGATGTATGTAAAAAATAATTGGCAAAATATTCTTTTATCACGTATCCCTTATAACCCAGACAAATAATGAAATCATGGATACCATGCGTTGAGTACATTTTCATAATGTGCCAAATGATGGGCTTACCGCCCACTTCAACCATTGGCTTTGGCCGCAGTGAAGTCTCCTCAGACAACCGTGTACCAAATCCTCCCGCCAGTATTACTGCTTTCATGCAAACCTCCGCTACATTTTATTAACTGCTTTTCATTTTAATTTCACGTCTCGCCATTATGTGAAACTACGTGAAATTCAATGACCTAATATTTTTTTTACTGCCGATTCACCGCTTTTAAAGGATTCATCAGTCCAATGATAACCCCATTTTCCATATCTTCCGGCTACTTGTATCTCATTATCTTCAAGATACTTATGTACAATTCCAAGTGCCTCTTTTCGATCCAGGTCGAATATTATATTTGCATACTCGATATTACGTGCACCCTGATACAGAATCTTATCATCAGTGCTGAGTAACCCACATCGCTGTAAATCTTTGATTGTTCTATCAATACATTCCTGTTTATTGTATTCCAAAGACTTGTATTTTTTAGAATAATAAATTTCTGCCTGAATACTTCCCGTACCAGCAGGAGCATTACTAGATGCAAACATATGTGGAAAACTAAGTCGTGTAAAAATAAAATCACGATCATAGAAATATGACCAGTGTGCAGGAGAGATGTCCTTTCTTGCGATTCCCAGGTTCACTGTCATACAACTAGTACACGCAAGTTTTTGAGAGGCTTCTAGTACTTTTTTTGGCACGCCTTTTATCATCGGAACCAGTTCAGGTAATGGAATAGAGGATACAATAGCGTGATAATTGGCTTCTGTTCCATTCTCAAACCATAATTTTTTATTGACTGGGTCCAGTTTAGTCAGACGATGTGAAAGTCGGGTATTCGTTTTTTCAAAAAATTTATTTAAATACGAGACAAAACCACCTTGACTAGGATAACGAAACTCACCCACATAATGCACATCATCTGTCACTGGGTTTAATGCGCCCTTAAGTATTTCTTCTATATCAGGACGATATAATCTTGGCCCTAGCCAATCTGTCGACATATTGTCTGCCGTTGTTGTATGGTAACGGAGACCATATTCCATTGGGAATGTCTCGGCAAATGTTCGACCATAACTGGCTATCAACCAGTCCGCATAATTGTTTATTTCATTAGTTTCTTTAAACTGTGCGTGAATAAAATCATTTAATACTTTTACAACAAGACTGGTTGGCAAGCCGTGTAAATTACATTGAGCGGGGTGTTTTATCCATTGACCCTGCCAATAATTATTAACATGCGCGGAGAAACTTTCAAATTTTCCGCCCACATTTTCCTCAAGAATTGCTTGAATGCGCTTATCTTTGGTAAAAGATATATGTGGGCCTTCATCAAATACAAATCCTTCAGTGGTTGACCATGAAGCAGTATGGCCTCCGTGATGATCATTTTTATCATACATAACACAGGATACATTTTCCTGTAATGCCTGATATGCAGCACCTAAACCTGCCATGCCGGTACCAATAATTGTTATTTTCGTCATGTCCTTGATTCTTCTTGTTTTGCCAATGATCTCTGCCACCATTCAATTGTATCTGATATACCGGATACGAGATCGAAAGTAGGTTGCCAATCAAGTAAATTCTTCAATTTATCCGTATCGGCCACAATAACCAAAGGTTCATTGGCTGGCAATATTTTCGCGCCATAGTCTATGGAGTCTTTTGCTGACAATAAATCTGCTGTTGTGTAAATGAGTTCTCTAACTGAAATGGGTATTCCCGAACCAACATTTACAGCCCCTCTTATGTCATTATCCAGTATTGTGACAAGAGCGTTCGCGGCATCTTGTACATGTAAGTAATCCCTGATCTGCCGGCCATCTGTACATGCAGCTCGCTTATTATTCAACAGGGCCGTTATGATTGCAGCAACCAGTCTTCGTGGATTTTCCCTTGGACCATAAAGATAAAAAACTCTAGCCCAGGAATAACTCAAATCTGTCATAGCAGCATATGAACGAACCATCTCTTGCAAAGTATGCTTACTTGCCCCGTAAACTGTATGAGGACCTTTAGGTGTACGATCTTCATTTAAAGGGACCGTATTCAAATCATACTCAAAACAAGTGCCCGCAAAAGTAGCACGATACCCACCATTCTTATGAAATGCTTTTAGTAAGTCCATACTCGCAATTATCCAGCGAATATTCTCTTCTGAATTCAAGTCTACATGCCAGGCAAGATGTAGTAGATGAGATGCTTTTACGTCATTACAAAGATTGGCTACAGCATTCGTGTCCAGTAAATCACAGGTATGTCCTGTAATATTCGTCACGCTCTCAGGCAATCCACCATTCGCAACAGCATGGACTTCATAACCTCGTTCATACAATTGTTGCAAGCATGGGTAACCTAAAAAACCCGTTCCACCTGTTACTAACACTCGATTCATATGATAATGCTCAGCCCGGCATCAAAATTAGTGATAACTGTGAGCAAAAATTGCAAATGAAATCAGAGTGATAAGTAATCATAATGCCATATTTGGAACGAATTTAATCTGAAAGTAACTACGCTACTTAATCTAATATTTGGACTTCAGGAATAGGCACCACAAATTTACCACCCCAGTCCCGAATATAAGACATCTGTTCCATTACCTCATTTTTGAGATTCCAAGGAAGAATCAGGACATAATCGGGTTTAGCTTCCTTAATTTTCTCAGGTGCAAAAACGGGTATATGTGTACCGGGTAAATAAGTTCCCTGTTTATGAGGACTACGATCAACAGTGAAATCCAGAAAATCCGTCCGAACGCCACAATAATTTAACAGCGTATTACCCTTGGCAGGTGCGCCATAACCAACTATCGAACAACCTTCCTGCTTTTTATCTATCAAAAACTGCAACAAACCCTGTTTCGTTCTGTGGACCTGCTCCGAAAAAGCCGTGTAACAATCAATTGAACGGAATCCACGCTCCTCTTCACGCTGCAACATCTGTTTAGTTGAGGCTTGTACAACCTTAGACTGATCTTCCTTATGGCAAGCATAGATTCTCAATGAACCTCCATGTGTAGGAATTTCATCTACATCGAACATTTTTAAACCATGGCTCTCAAAAATAGTACTCACGGCAATAAAGCTCAGATAAGAAAAATGCTCATGGTAAATCGTGTCGAACTGATTATGATCCATCAATTGTAATAAGTGTGGAAACTCCATTGTGATGACCCCGTCATCAGACAACAAAATTTTCATACCACCAACAAAGTCATTAATATCGGGCACGTGAGCCAATACATTATTCCCTAGCAGAACAGAAGCGCGGGTGCCTTTTGCAGCCAGCTCTTTAGCCGTATTCACACCAAAAAATTTAACCAGACTGGGGACGCCTTTTTCCTCAGCAACCTTGGCCACATTCGCAGCGGGCTCTATACCGAGCACCGGTATATTTTTTTCCTGAAAATACTGCAGAAGATAACCATCATTACTGGCAATTTCGATAACCTGATTTGCCTCGTTTAGTTTGAAGCGTTCAGTCATCATTTCTACGTAGGCTTTACAATGCACCAACCAACTATCGGAATAGGATGAAAAATAGGCATAGTCCGAAAATATGTCTTCGGGCTTTTGTACTTCAGGTAATTGCACCAGGAAACATTTTTCACAAGCATAGGCATGCAAGGGATAAAACGCTTCCATCGAATGGAGTTTTTCGGCCGGAACATATGAATTTGATAATGGCGACATACCTAGATCAGCAAACGTATGTTGCAGTGGTGTATCGCAGAATCGGCAATTTATTTGTGTCATTCCAGTTCCTTCTTAAGTTTTTCATAACGTGCTATTTCCTGTAAAGTGACCTCGCGCATGTCACTTTCATCACGGAAATGTTGATACCATTGAACAATCCATTCCAGGGTTGTCGCCAGACCAAGTTTTGGCTGCCACCCAAGTAATGTACGAGCTTTTGTACAATCCAGTTTAAGATAACCCGCTTCATGGGGATGTTGCTTGTCATCAAGCCGCCACTCTGCACCTTCACCCCATAGATCGGCTATACGCTTAACAATCCATTGGACTTCTTTAGCATCAGATTCATACGGCCCGAAATTCCAGCCTTCATCAAAACCGGTTTTGTCTTCCCATAACTTTTCCGCCAACGATAGATAACCTGACAAGGGTTCAAGAACATGTTGCCAGGGTCTTATTGATTGCGGACTTCGAATAACAACCGGTTTTCCCTCCATGATGGATTTCATAAAATCAGGTATAAGGCGATCAGCAGCCCAATCTCCTCCGCCTATCACATTACCGGCGCGAACCGAGGCAACACCCGTCTTTATTCCGTTAGCATGAAAATAGGATTGTCTATAGGCACTAGTCACCAGCTCGCTACATCCCTTACTATTAGAATAGGGGTCATGTCCACCCATACGTTCGTTTTCTCTGTAACCCCAGAACCATTCCTTGTTTTCATAACATTTGTCACTGGTTACCATAACAGCAGCACGTACAGTGTTAATTTGTCGACAGGCTTCGAGAATATGTACCGTACCCATGACATTGGTTTCGTATGTTTCAACGGGAAACTCATACGAATGCAATACCAAGGGCTGGGCTGCCATATGTATCACAATTTCGGGTTCACAACGTTTAAAAACATCGTCGACGAACGCCCGATCACGAATATCACCAATCAGTGAATTCATACCATTGGCAACATCTGCCGTTTCAAATAAACTCGGTTCAGTAGGCGGTTCCAGAGCCAGACCGGTAAGATTAGCGCCTAGGCGTTGTAACCATAGGGATAACCAACTGCCTTTGAAGCCGGTATGTCCGGTTAAAAGTACATTTTTATTTTTCCAAAATTCTGGGTTCATATCAGCTTTTTATTTTAAAGGCGAAATCTATTTAAACTATCCATGTGCGTCAAAACGGGTTTCCCAATCCAGTTTCGGCCGCATGACTCCAATAAAATCACCCGCCCAGTCTCCACGGGCCGTACTTGTGCCATCCATACTATCAATAACTTGAAATGCAATCGCTTCACGCTCACTAAATTGCCATATACGGGATGGCTCTAAAGCCCAAAGTACTACCGTTACGATACACATACCTTCAGTTAATAAATTACCTGGAATCCAAGCCGTACTCTTGTAATGCCCTTTCGGTCGTGGCTTCTTTCTCCACTCTGGATCCAGGTCTACTGCTACAAAGAGCGTCATACCTTCATCGTTTATAACTACGATCTGGGGTTGCAATACACGCCCTGACTCAGTAACGTCAAACTCTATATCGATACCTACTGGTTGGCTAATATTGACAGCTTCTGTAACCTTTCCGTCTTCACTGCGTGCTCTAACGGCAGTTAGTCTTGCTACTTCACCAGAAGGAGCAGTAGCTGGGTCATCCCAAACTCTTTCGGCAGACGTGCCCAACCCTGTATTCATATATGACGCCACAACACTATGCGCTGGACCGTCGCCAATCAGCTGCCCTTGATGCAACATTATTACGCGCTTACACATACGTGTAACGGCTGGCATATTATGCGAAACAAATAATACTGTTCGACCTTCACCACCTACTTCTTCCATTTTGTTGATGCATTTTCTTTGAAAATTTGCATCGCCAACAGCCAGCACCTCATCAACAATCAATACCTCAGGTTCAAGGTGGGCAGCAACAGCAAATGCCAGGCGTAAGCTCATACCGCTCGAATAGTGCTTGACTGGTGTATCTAGAAATTTTTCTACTTCAGAAAACGCAACAATCTCGTCAAAATTACGGTCAATATCATTACGTGTCATACCGAGAATTGCGCCGTTGAGGTAAACGTTTTCTCTTCCTGTCAATTCCTGATGGAATCCCGTGCCAACCTCCAATAAGGATCCTACGCGCCCATATATCTTTGCTGTTCCTTTTGAAGGCTCTGTAATTCTTGAGAGAATTTTGAGTAGAGTGCTTTTACCCGCGCCATTACGGCCGATAATCCCTACCAATTCACCTTGCTTTACTTCGAAGGAGACATCCTGCATTGCCCAGAAAATTTCATCAAGATCTGCAGCACCTGTGGCATGGCCTTGCAAGAGCTGTGTAGCGCGGCGAACTGGCGACATCACTGCCTGCGTTATCTTTTCACCCATTGTGGTATAGGATTGATTTTGCAATTTCCCAATATGGTAACATTTACTTATCCCTTCAACACTAACTACTGAATCGCTCATATTTTCCGCCTATACGACATCCGCAAAAGTTCTTTCCATACGTCTAAAATAAAATGCACCACTCACTAAAAGAATGATTGCAACGACCGCCGAAATTCCGATAAGAGGACCTGGCGCTGTATCGGTACCGAGGAGCGCCCATCGAAACCCCTCAACTACACCTACCATGGGATTCAGTGCATAGACAGACTGCCAAAAAGTGTCAGTGATTAAACTCGCCGGGTAAACAACAGGGGTCGCAAATAACCATGCCTGCACTATAAACGGCACGATGTAACGTACATCACGGAATTGCACATTCATTGCTGACAACCACAGTGACACGCCCAGGCAGGAAACCAGTGCCAACACTAACAGGAGTGGTAACCAGACAATATTTATCGTCGGCATAATATCATAATAAAACATCATCAGGATGAGCACAGCGAATGCCAGTACAAAATCCACAACACCACCCAAAACAGACGAAATCGGTAATGCCATACGTGGAAAGTAAATTTTCTTCAGCATATTACTGCCACCCACTAGCGAATTGGAACCTTTACTGATGCCATTGGAAAAAAATGTCCAGGGTACGAGCGCTGCATAGCTGAATAGGGGATAGGGAATACCATCAGATGGCATTTTGGCCAATTTGCCAAAAAATATACTGAATACAACCATTGTAAAAAATGGTTGCAATATAGCCCACGAAGCACCCAACACGGTTTGCTTATAGCGAACTTTAATATCTCTCCAGGTAAAAAAGTAGAGCAGTTCACGAAACTCCCATAGCTCCCCCAGGTTTAGGGATTTCCAGCCTTTGCTTGCCTTTATGAGAGTTAAAGGTTTTTCATATGACTGTCCTGATTCTAATTCACTCATTCTTGCGTCATTTCCTATGTTGTCAAGTCTTATTCCAGCTAATCCTTGGCCGTATAGCTTATTAGCTCGACCAGGGGATTTGATAATCAAAGCATGAAAATATTACTGTTATATTTATTTTCCGTTTTTAAATAATTTTTCAATACTGGACATTTTTTTGGTTTTAGGTTCTGGCTTTTTTCGCCTGACCTGTTTTTGTCTGCGTTCTTCTACAATTGGTTCACTGGTGGCAGCCACTCCCTGACTATTATAATCGTTATAAGTAGAAGCGGATGACTTGCCTTCTTCAGAACGAGGTAATCCACATCTTTTTTCTTTAATGACAAGACTGACAATTTCATTATCAATTTTTTTCTTTTGTTCGGCAAATGCATAAACCAATGCCATGCCGCAGAATATGTTAATCAAGCGGGGCACGCCTTTTGTACATTCCCAGATGGGTTCATAGGTATCTGGCGTAAAAAGTTCAGCATCACCGCCGGCGACGGTTAACCTGTGTTGAATATATTGCCTGGTTTCTTCCAGATCCAGCGCACTGAGATAATAATCAACTTCAATGCGTTGTACAAACTGCAACATCTCGGGTTTTTTCAATATATCCCACAGATTCGGCTGTCCAACCAGTATTAACTGAAAGACCTTGTGTTTATCCGCATTAATATTAGACAGCATTCGCAGCTGTTCCAAAACGCTAGCCGATAGGTTTTGCGCCTCATCAATAATGAGCACCGTTCTTTTATTCGCCGCATAGGTATCTATTACAAATTCGGTAAATATATCAAAAAGTTCGACTTTATCTTTGTCACGATACTCAAGCTCATAGGCATATAAAATCCATTGGAGCAGTTCTTCAAAAGACGAGATATTAACATTTGAAACCAGCCCTACAACGACATCATTTCCCAGTTTACGCATAAGCTCGCGAACCAATGTTGTCTTGCCAGAACCTACTTCACCTGTGATAACAGAAAATGCTGCCTTATTTAGAATACTATATTCGAGGTTCGACAAGGCCTTTTTGTGCTTTTCACTGAGAAATAAATACTCAGGATCAGGCGGTACTGCAAATGGCAGCTCTTTGAAATTGTAAAAATCTTCATACATAGCTACTTACCCTGGCGTCCGCTGCCTTCAATATTTGCAATGAAGAATAACACATCTAGATGTGTATTATTTATATCCATCCCCATCAGATTCATAGGTAACTGCATCTTAGCCTCTTCAATAATAATAATCTGATTGATTTTTTTCTAATGGCGCCTTGTTTAAAACCACGCCCATGATATTCACGTCTTGCAAAAGTTCTGTTGCACGTAATAATTCATCAGATTGAGTCTTACCATCCTCAACAACCAGCAATATGGCATCCAGATTTTGTGACAATGCCACAACATCGTCACCCACCAGGATTGGGGGCAGGTCAAATACGACAATCCTTTCCGGATAACGCGCCTTGGCGTTCGCTACAAAATTTTTCATTCGCGGTGATGATAATAATTCGGACGTTCCACCTTGGACAGAATTTGTTGGCACCAGAACGAGATGTTTGATTTGGGGGTATAAAAATATATCTTCCAAACCCTTGTCAGCAGAGAGATAATCATTAAGACCAAGCGCTGGGCTGATCCCCAAGGTCTTACTGACACCGGGTTTTCTGAGGTCAGCATCAACCAGTAAAACAGAGTAATTATGTTCCTGGGCAATACTGATAGCTAAGTTAATTGATGTCACTGTTTTTCCAGCAGATGAATTGGGGCTGGTGACACCAATGGTCTTCCAGTTATTTTGCCGCATCTGCTTCAAAATACGCGTGCGCAATAAACCATAGCTGTCAACTATAGGACCATCTTCGATTCCTGTGATGATACGACTTTCACGTAACACTTCTGGCGATAATGTTACAGGTTGACTACTGGTGTACTCCACTGGCTCGATATTAGGCACATTTTGTTCTGCAACATGGCTCTGATGAACTTGCGTAACCTTATTACGTGCCTGCTCTAGTGCGCGTGATATTCTATCCATTAACTTAACCTCACAGGAAGAGAACCCAAATGACTTGCATGCACTATTAGAATCGGACTCGCATCAGTATTTAGTTCATTTTTCATTTTGAACCTCAGCAGGAGCTTCACTCGTTGCTATCTCCTGGGTCCACAGTGTATCTAGTGGCTCAATATAGGTATGGATGCCAAGTAAAAGCACACCCAGTACCACCAAAAATATCACCAGAAACATTATACGTTTTTTCAACTTTCTAGATCGATCCGCTGTATTCTCTATGTAAGGTATAACAACGATAGGCATGGTTCCGAAAATATTCATTATACCTCGTCGACCACGCACACTTTTATCCTTAAATTCGGCAGTGGCGATCGACCCAAGACCACCACTGAATGCCAACAAACCTGCCAGCAATACTATTCCAAGCCTGTTCGGTGAATCCGGACTGGTAGGGTAGTAGGCTTGACCTGCCAGGACAAAGCGCTCACCTTTTTCTCCTGCCTCTACCTGTTCGGCTAAACGGGCTTGTATCTGTTTATCCCTGAGCTCAGAATACTTCTTTTGAGCATTCGCATAATCGCGTGTTAGCGATTTGTAGTCACGTTCGACAACGGGCGTTTGAAATAATCGTTTCTCATACTCTGCCAGCTTCTGCTGGTATTTGCTAAGGTTTGCTCTTTGTTCTTTAAGGTTGGAATGTGTGGCATCAAGCTGGGTTTTCAACGCCACATATCTTGGGTTGTCAGGTGCAACATTGTAACGCCTGACCTCAGAACTGCTTAGCTGTACATTTCTCAAACCGTTTTCTACAGAGGATATTGACTTTTCAAGCCGGAGAATATCCGGATGATCCGCAGCATATTTTTGTCTGGATTCCTGTAATTGATTTCTTAGTTGAGTGATCTTGGCTACCAACTGATTTACCTTGGCGGCCTGGTTGGATTGGCCACCCAGTATCTGGATTTCTCTTCTGAGCCTGACTACGTCAGGGTGAGATGATGTATAACGTGCACTGGATTGGAGAAAATCAGCTATTAGTACATTTAAGCGCTCGCCTGGAGACTGTATGACCTTACCTTCATCCGTTTTAACCTCTTTTCTTGGATCTGTTAGCGATAATTCTGATTCAAGCGCTGTCCTGGCATCTTCCAGTTTCAGTATTCGTTCACGCGTCGATTCAATCTGACCCTCTGTTTTTTCGTACAGACGCATATTAACCTGCATCAACTCGGGTAATTCGGAAATTTTGTCCTGCTTGAACAATGCCAGTGACTTTTCCAGTTTGACTATTTCATTGCGCAACCTATCGGCCTCAACATCAAGGAACCCGGAAACTTCTGCTGCCTGTGCACTTCGTGCCTGTTTGTTTTCAAGTAAATATCTATCTGCCAGTTCCGCGGTTACTTTCTGGGCTATTTCTGCACTGCTCGCTGAATAAGAAACCGTGAATGCGATCGTCGCTGTCGTCTGCCCGGGGCGTTGTGAATCACTGGCCTTGATATCGACCATCTCGACGGCTATACCCTCCTTTATTAACGTTACCATTTCACTAATATCGCCTGCATTTCTCATTGCGGGGAATATATTTAGTTTCTTTTCAATATCGACAATATTATTGTAGGTAACGAGGCGTTGTTTAATTCCTTGAATTCGTTCCTGGACGTACCCTGTAACCGTTGTTGCAACAAGATTCTGGGGGATCTCCTGTCTTTCGATAACAATGGTCGCTTCTGATCGGTATACGGATGGTAGGGTATAGGCAATCAAAATTCCGGTTAACAAAATCAGGAAAAATGTTATTAAAAAAGGAAATTTTCTACGGCGCAAAATATCGATGTATTCACCAAAATCCATCGTCATCTGTGGTACTGCTATGTTATTCACTTCTATTTCCTTTTAATTAATGATCAGTACTAATCTGATGTGTATGGCTTACTATAGCCAATGGACATATAAACCGCATTGCTATCGGCAGAATCAGCATTGGAGCTATGCTTGCTTTTACGATACCTGATCCCGGTACCTACTTCCCACCAGCGTGTTAATTTCCATCTCAAACCAGGTTCGATACTCAAATAATGCTGTCGCTCCTCAGAATCGTTTTCAATAGTATTCCTTTGTATGGCACGTATATTTACAATTCCCTTTAATCGGGTCGAAAACCCATGGCGTAGTTTAAAATCAACCTGATTGATTTCTCTCAGGCTACCCGCTCCGCTGGGCTGTAGGTCATGACTGCCTTCCAGTAAGTATCGCGTCTGTTCTGTGGAATGCTCGAGCTTTCCGCGTACTATAAATCCGTTATCATCACTGCTCGACAACAAGCTACTCTGCTTTGACTCATTCGCACCCAATATAATCTCACCAATGGTTTTCTCAGATAATGCACGTTTGTAACCCACTACTAGTTCGTAACTTTCTACTTCATTGTCATTATTATCGGGGGCGCGATACCTTCCAGCAGCGATGCCAAACGATACAAGGTCGCGCTCAGTAAGGTTGCGTCCAACGCCTACTCTTACTACATGTCTGTCATAATCAAACAATGCTGACCCGACGTTATTTTTATATTTCACATCAGACAGCTGGTATGAAACATTCAGCGCCGTTCTTTCATTCAACTTATAGCTCATCTTTGGTCGTAACTTAATTGTTTCTCGCTTTATGTCGACCTCAACCAAACCCGCATCTAAATCATTATCGATATTATCTTCGGGATCTTGCGCTGCATTGATATCGATGTTTCTTATTGTATTATCACGCTTATAGGAAAAATCCACGCCCGTTTCAGACAACTCTGTTTTATTCTTGGCATTGATGGTAAACAGAACATTATTAGTATTGCTTTTGATTTGATCATCACCGGTATAGTGGCTTGCATCAGCACGTAATCTACCAGTAATGCCCCCCGTCTCTGTCAAACGACTAAATGCTACATTACCTCGCAGGGCGGTAGCAGTTACTGATTCATGTGGCGATGTGGTCAGTCTTAGGTTATCTTCGTAGCGTTCCTCAAGTGTTACTGTCGGTTGAAACTTCCATAGCTCAGCAGAAACTGCCAATGGAAATAGTAAGGAGACAAAGGCCACTATCGCCAGCTTGTCAAGTTTCCAGATCTGAATGTTTCTAGTCTGCATTTATTTTTTTCCCTATTTTTCTAGTTCAATAATGATCTTGTCTACCTTAATTAAACCAGTCCAACAATTATGGAACAACCACTACATCATCATTTTGTAAACTAATGTTTTGCTGAAGATTCTCTCCATTCTTAACTTCTTTATAGTCGAACGGAAAAACAATTTCTTTACCATTCTTACGCCGCAATACTTTTATATCGCTTTGTGCTGCATAGGGATTGACTCCTCCCGCCAGCGTCAACGCCTGAAGCACATCGACATATCTACCTATAACAAACTGTCCCGGATTTTTTACTTTACCGATGACATAAATCCTGAAGCCAGTCAGTTTAGTAACTGAAACGGTTACAACTGCATCAGGAATATATTTCTGGATACGTTTTTTTATTTCTTCCTGCAGTTCTACGGGTTCCTTACCCGCAGCAATAATATCTCCAGCCAGTGGGAATGTGATGCCACCGTCAGGGCGTACCAACACTTCCCTTTGCAACTCCGGCTCTTTCCATACAGAAATTTGCAGTACATCTTCCGGGCCAATTTTATAGCCTCTCCTGTCACCTGAAGTGCTGGCAGGATCGGCAGCTATCACTATGTTACTCAGGAGTAAGCTTAGAAGTAGCAAAACGGTCAACGATGTAAGCTGCTTCAGAGAGCAATGCTGACTACGTAAAGATGTCGCTGAATCACTAACAGGCGTTAAGCGTACATTCTTGTCAATAACATTTAAATTCATATCCTAGTTCCTTGTTATATCGACATTTATGTATTATGACAGCAGATACATTCGAGGTCGAATCTAAATATTCAATATATCCTATTCTGACATGCTTACTCTACAAAAGGTCATTTGAATATCACTTACTCGGAGCCTGAAAAAACCTACATCGACTATCAACAAACTGCCTCATGGTTTTCTTCGCCTTATCAATCCAATTCTTGTGAATATTGCTGTCTTAAACTACTTAACTATTGAAAACATTACTAAAATTAAAGTATATGCTTACCCTCTCACAAAAACAGGAGCACAATCCATTGTAACGACCAAATGTAAAATATACTTTATTGGAATTAATAAAGACTTAGAAATTACATGGTATTAAACAACCAAATTACAGGTTAGCTTTAATACACGCCGAACCCCTACCGTGTTAATCACCAGGATCGGACCCATAACGTCATATCAAATCTATAGTAATACCAACCTCATGTACTAATAGGCGTTTGGATCACGAAATACTACCGTCACTGTCCTGAAAATTATTTTCAGATCGAGATAAATTGACCACCTACGCAGGTAATCCAAATCATATTTTATGCGGTTTTCCATCTTGGAAATAGTTTCTGTCTCTCCCCTTAGTCCATTAACCTGGGCCCAGCCTGTTATACCCGGCCGTACCTTGTGCCGCATCATGTATCCCTTGACGATTTTACGATACTTCTCATTGTGTGCGACTGCATGTGGCCTTGGCCCCACAATACTCATACTACCTTGAAGTACGTTGAAAAATTGCGGGAGTTCATCGAGAGACGTTCGTCGTAAAAACCGCCCTATCTTGGTAATTCGCGTATCTTCCCTAGTGGCCTGCGGAACATCACCGCTGTCTTCACACACCGTCATGCTTCTGAATTTGTAGATGGCAATCTCCTTGCCATCCAGGCCATATCGGCGCTGCTTGAATATGACCGGCCCTTTTGATGTCAATTTGATACCCAACATAATGGCAACCAACAAAGGTGAAATCATCACAACTATCATACTGGCCAAAATAAGATCCACACTTCTTTTTAAAACGGCATTGACACCAAAAAACGGTGTCTCGCAAACGGCAATGGCAGGCATACCGCCAATGTCTTCAACGCGGGACTGCACAAGGTCAACTATAAAAATATCTGGTACGAAATAAATGGATGCGGTGGTATCCTTCAGGCGATCCAGTAGATCAAGAATGCGGGGCTCCTGTACCATAGGCAAGGTAATGAAAATAACATCAATCTTGTTCACGTTGACAAAATCCGGCAAGTCAGCAAGATTACCCTGATATTTGTCTGATGCATCAACCATTAAACGCTCGGAGCTTCGATCGTCAAAACCACCAGCAAATTCAAGCCCGAGATTGGGGTGATCGGGCAATCGTTGAACCAGTTGTCGGCTGAGGGTATTAATACCCGCAACTATCGCAGTTCTACCTGCCTTGCCTGTCTTCATGACCTTAGTTAGTACGGCCCAGAATATGCCTTCTGCTAATAACAGAACTATAGGAGTGGTAACAAACCAGGTCAGCAACAAGGCACGTGAATACTGTGCTGAATTTTTCGTGACATAGCCTACAAACAAAACTATCCCGGCCATTAAAAGCCAGGAAAACAGTATTTTTCTGGTACCACGCCATATATCATTTCTATACCATAACTGGGTATCCCACTTGTCGGAGATGATAAAGTATACAAGAAATACGATTATGGATAACGAGATATAAGCATTGCCAAAGGGCGTACC
>JGI24023J19991_10000950_pt1 | contig 22718 bp, 20 predicted proteins | sample Cruoilmetagenom1_FD_19991 | JGI IMG/M metagenome (IMG submission 19991) | reverse complement strand
GCTCAAATGTCAATCAGTTTGGTTTATCAATATTGGATACATACTGAACTGATTAAAAAAATGCCAAATTGGTTTGAAGCCATATTTAACACACCATCTCACCACAGAGTACATCATGCTACAAACCCACAATATTTAGACAGAAACCATGCTGGTATTTTTATTATTTGGGATAAATTATTTGGCACTTTTGAACCCGAAGTAGAAAAGCCTATTTACGGATTGGTTACTAACATCAATACTTTTAATCCGATTTATGTAGCTTTTCATGAATGGATCGCTTTATATAAGGATGTATTCATCTCAAAAGTTTCAATTCGTGACCGAATAAACTATTTGATCAAACCTCCAGGATGGAAACATGATGGCAAAGGAATCTTATCTGAGGATATTCGGAAATCTAGTGGGCACTAAACAGTATTCTACTAGTCGCAAGAAAAATATTAAATGTTTCTTAAAAAGAGATTTTTTTTAATTTTACAATAAAATAATATGTATTTTCGACAAAATTTCTAAAACTCTAAAAATAAAATTTATGAAAAAATTAATATTTACCGTAGTATTAGGTTTGTTTCTTGTTGCATTTTCAAATGCACAAAGCACAGAAGCTGTTGCTGAAGATGTAAAAACAGCAGTTGCATCAAGTGATGTTGTTTACCAATGCCCAATGGAATGTGAGCATGAAAAAACATATAAAGAAGCAGGTGAATGCCCTGTTTGTAAAATGGATTTAAAAGCTAAAAGTGGAGAGAAATCCTGTTGTAAAGGTAAAGACAAAGCTGAATGCAAGAAAAACAAAGCCGAATGTAAAGGCAAAAAAGACGGAAAAGCTTGTTGTAAAGGAAAAGAAAAAAAGGAATAACCAACTTATACCAAGTTAATTCTTTCAAAAAATCAAAACCATTCATCTAAAAGTGAATGGTTTTTTTATGCTTTATAATAAAAAAAACCGTTCTAATCTCTCTCAAAGAGAGTTGAATAGATAACCCCAACCCAAGGGTCGAAGAATTTTTAGATTAATAATACATTTCTAAATCAATTCTCTTCTTCCTCAAAAGTAATATGTTGATAAGCACCAATATCTGGTAAAGAAGTACGGCTAACATTTAAAATATCAAAGGGTACTTGCGAAGCTGTAGTTATGTCTGCTTTACCATTTGCTTCTGAGTCTTGACCAATGATGAGTTCATTTTCTTTAGTGTCTTTAAAATGAGCATCACCGTTTAAAATAACATTTTGATATAAACTTGTATTGTCAAAATCAAATAAAGGATTGTTTAATATTTCTGTATTCTCAGTATTAAATTTCAACATGCAATTCTTAACATTAAAATTAAAGGCGGTGCCTTCAATTTTATCTAATACAAACTCTAAGTTTTGATTCCCATCAATAATACAGTTGGTAAAACTAGCTTCATTAAGGTTATGTAATTCAATAACATCTTCATTATTTTCATCTTTATAAGCAAAAAAATTATTGACCAAAACTGAAGGCAATTGTCTAAATCCACCATTCCAATAATTAGCAAAAGTGCAATGTTTAAAGTTATAAAAACCACCTTCTGTACAAGCTAAAGTTGCTTGTGCACTTGTTGCAACAACTAAATTTTCACCAATAATGTGGGCATCTCTACCTAAAATTCCGTAGTTAGCCGTATTGTAAATTTGCGTATTTTTAATGGTTAGTGTAATATCAGAACCTCCAATATCATCAACCAAAAAACCAATGGTATTATTCTTAACCGTAGCGTAATTTACATTATTATTCTTACTCCCTTCTCTTAGCCAAATCAATCCCCACTGTCCTGCTATGTCTTCAAATTCGGGTTCTAATCTATCATCCTCAAATAGCACTTCATTTTCAAACTCTCCTTCTACTTTCAACGTTGCATTTTTCTCTACAATAATACCTGAGTTCTCATGAAAGTATAATGTAGCTCCTGCATTTACAGTCAAAGTTGTGTTTTCAGGCACTCCTACATATCCATAAATTAAATAAGGTTTTTCATTTGTAAAAGTAGTATTTCCATCTAACAATATACCTCTGACACCAATAGCTTCTCCGTCAGGATTTTCGCCTAAAATAATGGCTTCATAAATGAAACTACCATCAGACTGTTGGGTTCTATCTGGTCTAATCAAGTTTACATCAAGCACCAAAGCTTCTAATTTTACATTTTGCTCTTGAGCTCCTGAGTGAAAGACAACAGAATCTCTATAAAAAAAATCTGTATCAGTAACTTGACTAAAATCAACAGTAGCTTCTACAAAAACGAAAATACTATCATTTGCTAGTATTTCAATGTCTTGAAAAGATTTACCAGAAATTCCGTCGACGTTTAATCTATAAAATGAATTATTACCCCTACCTAAAGCAATACTCGGAATTGAAATAGCATCATCACTTCTATTATACACTTTAAAACTCTGTGTACTTGAACTAATATCGTCAAAAACACGATTCAACAATACTGTGTCTACAGAAAATTCAAGCTGCCCTGAACTTATTATGGTTCCAAAATCTTTTCGACAAGAACTGAGAAAAATAATAGTAATTGCAATAAATAATGAATAAAGTATTCGCATATAACTATAACCTATTGGCTAATCTTTTATTGCTTTTTTTGAAGTTTAATTTCAAAAAGCTTATTCCAATTTTTACCTGTGACGAAAAGACGATCATTTTCAGCATCATAAGCAATACCATTTAACACTTTATCGCTTCCTTTTTGACCAGATTTTTTTTGTAATCCTTTTAAATCTGCAATTCCTTCAACAGCTCCTGATTTCGGATTGATAATGATAATACTATTACGTTGCCAAACATTGGCATAAATTTTCTCATTAATAAATTCTAATTCATTCAGTTCTTTAATAAGACGATCATTAGTATAGGCTTCAATATACGATTCTTCTGCACCTGTTTCAGAATTCAAAAACCAAAGACGTTCTGTTCCGTCAGATTTTATTAACTTTTCAGCAGTATGAGTTAAACCCCATCCTTGTTTACTTTGAGCATAATAAAAATCTTTCTCTTTTTCAAAAGTATCAAGATTGTAGATGAATCCCACTTTATTTTGCCAAGTTAACAAGAAAATTTTATTATTAAAGATGGTCATCCCTTCTCCAAAATATTTTTTATCAATATCAATTTTTTGTACAACATTACCCGTAGTAATTTCAACTTTTCTCAAAGTAGATTTTCCTCTTTGTCCTGTACTTTCATATAAAAATCCGCTATGATATTCTAATCCTTGAGTAAAAGCTTTTTCGTCATGAGGATATTCATTTACAATTGTATAGGTAAATATTTCAGGAGACTTATCTGCTAAAAAAACTATAGTATTGGTTAATTTCTTTTGTGTATCACCATAAAAAATAGTTGCAGAAATTGCATGTACACCTAATCTGCTTTTAGAAACATCAATATTTTTATTTGAGCTTAATCTAATACCATCTAGATAATAGCGAATAGAATCTATAGGCTTTTTTTCTTTTTCTTCAACTGTTATAGAAAATTTTTGACTACCTTTAATTTGCTTCGGAGAATCTAATTTTAGCCTATAAACATTAGCACAAGAGCTTAAAAAAAGAGTAATTAAACCTAAACTGAAAATTATTTTTAAATTTTTCATATAAAATAATATAGATATTGTTTGAATTTTCAAAAATAGTATTAAATTTGCACTCTCAAAATAGCTACGTAGATTTTTTTTACAATTAAATAGCTATTTAATATAATAATTTAAAATCATTAAAGATGAGAAAAGGAATTCATCCTGAAAATTATAGAATGGTAGCATTTAAAGATATGTCAAACAATGATGTGTTTTTAACAAAATCTACTGCAGATGCAAAAGAAACTTTAGAAGTTGATGGTGTTGAATATCCTTTAATAAAATTAGAGATTTCAAGAACATCGCATCCTTACTATACTGGCAAAGTTAAATTGATTGATGCTGCTGGTCGTATTGATAAGTTTAAAACTAAATATGCAAAATTTAAAAAGTAATCTTTTTAAATTTTTTACAAAAAAACCTTGAATGTTAAATTCGAGGTTTTTTTGTTTTATTTAATTATCAATTATTAAATATCAATTCAGTCTTATTTACCAAAGCAAAAACTCCATAACCATTTTCAAAATTTCGATGTAAAATTACAGGCTCTACAAAAGGATTATCTTCAGCATAATTTGAAATTCTTAGTGTAGTATCATATCGGTAAAAATCTTCTGTAATATGATACAAAATAACTCTATAAGTAGCTTCAGACATAAAATCATAAGAATCATGACCCACAACAATTTCAAAGTCTTGTTCTCCATTAAATGTATCATCATTAAAAGAAACACAATTGTAACAAAAACCAGATTCTTTTGTTAAAGATCCAAATGGCACTACATAAACGCCCGACGTCTCATTACCTTCTACTCGCTCTAAACCTAATAAATAATAATTTTTCTGATTAGGATTGTCATTAATTTTAATTTTAAGCGTATTTTCTGTTATTGTCGCTTCTAAAATTGGCACTTCTTCAGGATACGTTTGAGTAGCTGTTATTGTTTCATAATTTGATGCAGCAATGGTCAGGGTATATTCATTATTTGGAATGAAATTAAGATTAGCATTAGTATTAGCAACAAAAAAATCATTCTGAGCATTACTTTGAAAATCAATCGTTGAATTATTTCCTGTCAACGTAACCGTTGCATCTTTTAAGATCTGATTTTCTATAGTTTTCTCAAAAGGGCCTTGAGAAAAAGAAACCAATACTAAATCAGATTCATTATTTGCCCCTAATAAAGCAGTACCTGCTAATTTACTGGTATGTTCATTAACATCTATATCAATGGCTTTATCAAAAAAATCTTCTGAACAAGAAATCAATAGCAGAACTATTGTAAAAAACCAAGCAATCTTTTTAAGTTGTACCATAAATTTAAAATTTAAATCGATAAGAGATTGAAGGTAGTAGCGGAATTAAACTAACTTGCCGATACTCCTGTTTATTTGTATCAAAATTTTCGCCTAGATATACATAAAAAGGATTACTATGCATATAAGCATTATACACACCTACTATCCATGCACGTTCTCCCCATCTTGTTTTTTTGATAAACTCAAGCCCTAAATCCAATCGATGATATGAAGGCATTCTATAACTATTTTTTGTACCAACAATAGAAATTGGTTCTAAACGTCCATTTTGATCAAAACTAGTGTACGTTGCTTCTGTTAATGAAATGGCATTACCAGTACTATACACCCATGTTCCACTTAAATGCAATTTATCAGAAAATTTATGAATAGCAACCATTTCAAAATCGTGTCTTCTATCAAACTTAAAAGGAAATTCTTTTCCTGAATTAATATCATTAAACTGTCTATTATTCCACGCCAATGTATAACCAATCCAACCTGTAGTTTTCCCTCTATTTTTTTGTAATAAAAACTCTAAACCATAAGCAGTACCGTTACCTTGTGTAATTTTATCTTCCCAATTTTCTTCAATATTAAAAAAGCTTGCTCCTTCTTTATAAGAAATTACATTGTCCATTTTTTTATAATAACCTTCAACACTAAATTCTAAATTATTTTTAAACGTTGTTGCTACACCTAAGGTAGCTTGCCATGATGTTTGGGGTTTTATTCTTTCAGTTGAAGGCACCCATAAATCAGTTGGTAAACCAATAGACTCATTAGTTAATAAATTAATGTACTGTGTCATAGATGCATAAGAAGCCTTTAAACTCCACTTTTTATTTACCAAATAGCGAAGTCCAACACGTGGTTGAATAGAACTATATTTCTTATCACCAATTGCAAAACCTGAAGCATGCAAACCAATATTAGCTTTTAAATTTCCTATCTTCAATTCATCTTCTAAATAAGCAAAATACTCATTTGAATATTGTTTTTTTTTCTTTATCTAAAAAATCAAAATCTTCCTCATCAAAATTGCCTTTTAAGGCTAAAGCCCCAGGATTATAAGTATGATAGGTATTACCTATACCAAAACGAATATGGTGATTGGGATTTGGAATATAATCAAAGTCTATTTTACCAGCAACGTCATAAATACCAGACCTATACTTTGCTTCAAATTTATTGTATTCACCTTCATCTAAATCTTCTTCANCTACTTCAAAATCAAAGTTAAATTTGCTATAGGTTAAGGTTGTATTAGCAAATAGTTTACTATTTATATTGTAATTCCACCGTAATGCAGTAATTACATTACCCCAGTCAATACCCGCCGTGGTTCTATAAAAATCATCGCTATCAGCATCATTCTCTTTTAAATCATTTTTAAAAACATCAGTACCTAAATATGCACTTAAATAAATGCTGTGCTTTTGATTAAACTTATGATTTACTTTAGCGTTCAAATCATAGAAATACGTACTCAAATCTATATCATCACCACTATCTTTAGTTGCTTTTTTAATAATTGGCTTTGCTATAATATCAAAATAATTTCTTCTACCTGAAATCATAAAAGAGCTTTTATCTTTTACAATCGGGCCTTCTAAGGTCAACCTTGAAGATAAAATACCGATAGCTCCTTCACCATGAAATTCTTTTTTATTCCCTTCTTTCATGTTGATTTCAATTACTGAAGATAATCGTCCACCGTATCGTGCAGGAAAGCCACCTTTAGTCAATGAAACATTTTTAATAGCATCTGTATTAAAAACAGAAAGAAAACCTAATAAATGAGAAACGTTGTAAACTGGTACGCCATCAAGGATTACTAAATTCTGATCTGGACTACCACCTCTAACATACACTCCGTTCATTCCCTCAGTACCACCTTGAACACCAGGTAATAATTGTAGAGTTTTCAACACATCATTTTCGCCCAAAATGGTTGGAATTTTTTCAATAGCACTAACTGGCACAGTAATATGACTCATTTGTGCTCTTTCTTCAATTTTAGCTCTTTTCTTGGCTGTTAAAACCACTTCTTCTAATGCAAGTGATGGTTGAAGATGAAAATTAATAATTGTATCTTTTTTCAATTTAAAGTTTAAAATTTTTTCTTGATAGCCAACAAAAGAAGCATAGAGATTAACTTCACCTTTTGACAAGGTCAAACTATAAAAGCCATAATTATTTGAAGTTGCTCCTTTACTTTTGTTGATTTCAAAAACGGTTGCTGAGATTAAACGTTCTGCTGTTTTAGCATCTTGAATGTAACCACTTATAGTGTATTTTTCTTGTGAAAATGAAAAATTAAAAGTTGCAAATACAAAGAACAGGCTGATTTTCAGTTTCATGGGCTTTACTTTAACTTCAGCAAATAAAACGTTTTTTAAAATAAGCAATTGTTAAAATAGTTGTAAAGTTTAGAAAACAAATAGAAAATTTTACTTAAAGTAAAACCTTATCTAAATAATAAAAAATTAATAAACTGCATCAATCCAAAAGCAGGGGATATCAATAAAAAATTTATTGAAACAAACTATCACGAAGGCAGGTCATAAAGGTGTTTCACTGGTTTTATTTTGGTTTCAGAGCCTAAATATTTTACCTTATTCAGAACTGCCAAAAAAAACAGTTCAGCCCTCTCTTAAGGAGAGGTAAATAGGAAACCTAGAACCAAGGGTCGGAGAATTTTTAGATTTAAAATATTCTTTTCTGTTCAGCAAAAGATATTAGAGATTAGAATTCTTGGCTATCGCTCTGCGATTAAATCTTCTTCATTTGTTGTTTCATCATTTTAATTTGATCAGTAAGCACACCGTGTTTGTCTAATTTTTTTGCTTCAGCTATCAAATTTGTAGCTTCTCTTTTCCTTCTTTTGGTCATCGCAACACCAGCCAATTGCAATTTTGCCATAGCCACATCATGACTCATAGACAAACCTAACTTCAATGCTTTTTTAAAATACTTTTCGGCTTGTGTTAAATTGGTTTGAGAAACCAAAATACCATGCAAAAAATTAAAATAACCCTCTTGTTTTTTTATCAATGCACTTGACGGGTTCTTAATATAATCTAACCATTTTTTGGCTCCAGCAAAATTTTGCATTCGCAATTGCATAAAAGACAACAATAAGAATTCATTTTTAAAATAGAAGAATATAAAAATTCCTGCTAAAAATAGTAGAGCTATACCATTACCAATATGGCCTTCTATAAATTGAAAAACTGCCCAAACAACAATTCCAATGGCAATCGCTAACTTAATATATTTATTAAACATGTTTTACTTTTTAGTTTTTGTTATTTTCAATAATTATCGAAATAGTATTACAATTGCAAAATTACATAATGTTTTCAGTTAACCTAAAAAATAGTGTACGAATAAAGATAAATAACAAAATATTTTACTACGAAAAACGTTATATTCTATAAACAAAGAACATAACTATGAATAATAAAATTACACTATTTACTTTTTCTCTCCTACTGTTATTAACTTTTACAAGCTTTAGTCAATCAAAAAATTCTGTTGGTATTACTACAGGTTACAATAGAGGTTTTGGCATCAACGCAAATTTCACAATTATAGATGTTGCCCAAGGTTTACCAGGTAACATCCGTTTTAGCTTTGGATACAACCGCTTAGAACCAGGAAATGCAGGTGATGCACGTCGAATTTTTATCAATAACGCCACTAATGGTGTTCCTCAGAAAAAAGGAAAATCTTTTGATTATAGAATTGATTATATGATGCCACATGCATTTTTTAAATTAAAAAACTCTTTTTTAGTTTTTGGCCCAAGATATTCTAGCTTTACTGGTAATTTTAATTATGTCGGTGGTAATGAAAATTTTGATGTTACATCGAAGCAATGGGGTTTAGGGATTGGAGCTGAAAATTATTTCAAAATGACTTCTAAATTTGATTTGGTCTTAGCTACAGGTCTTGATTATTATTTCAATACAACACTTAAAGGTCATGATACTCAATATAGTCCTAATAACGATAATATAAATCCTCGTGAAAATTATAATTATAAAGATGCAAACAAAGCTATAAAACAACCACAATTTATGCCTAGAATTATGGTTGGAGTCAATTTGAACTTATAATCATATATCAAAAAAATACATTTTAAGTCTCAATTGTTTCTTTTTTCAAACAGTTAATATTTTTTTAGTAATATTACCACTTTCCTTTTCGTTAAAATGAATTGGTATTTACTTGTTCTATTCAATGCATAAAAGAAAGATATTAAAATTTACGCTAATTACACTATTTGCACTCGCAATAGTATTTGGCATATTTTTGACTTCAGTGTATTATGGTGCTTTTGGCAAAATACATACTACTCAAGAATTAAAAGATTTTAAAAATCATACAGCAACTTTAGTTTTATCTGAAGAAGGTCATTTACTAGGTAAATTCTTTGCAGAAAACAGAACCAATGTAAATTACGAACAAATACCTAAACACTTAATCAATGCCTTAGTGGCTACTGAAGATGCACGGTATTTTGAGCATGAAGGTGTAGATTCTCGTAGTTTACTACGTGTGCTTTTTAAAACTATTCTTTTTAAGAATAAAAGTTCAGGTGGTGGTAGCACCATTAATCAACAATTGGCAAAAAACATGTATGGCAGAAATAATCATGGAGCATTAAGCATTCTTGTCAATAAAAGTAAAGAAGCATTTTTAGCTTATCGATTAGAAAAAATTTACAGTAAAGAAGAAATTTTAACTTTATATTTAAATACAATTCCCTTTGGGGAAAATGTATTAGGTATAGAAGCTGCATCTCGTCGATTTTTTAATACATCTATTGATAAAATTAAAATTGAAGAAGCTGCAGTTTTGGTAGGTATGCTAAAGGCGAACACCTATTACAATCCAAGATTACATCCTGAAAATGCACTCAAAAGAAGAAATACTGTATTACTTCAAATGAAAAAATACGACTATTTAAAAACAAATAGTTTAGACTCTTTACAAAAGCTTCCTTTAGTACTAAATTACGCTGATTTTGAAGCTGAAGGTCCTGCAAATTACTTTTTAAAGAAAGTAAAATCTGATGCCAAACAAATTTTAGAAAAATACAATACAACTAACGGTACAAATTACAACATCCATAAAGACGGATTAATAATTACGACTACATTAGATTTATCCTTACAAAGACATACTTTAAATGCATTTAAAAATCATTTAAGCCTTATGCAAAGTCGTTTACACAAACAATATAAAAGTGGCAATTCTAGTAAAACTTTAAATAAGTTAGTTTCAAAAGAGCTTAAGAGGTTAAAACTATCCAAGATTGCGAACGAAAAGAAAAAAAGAGAATTATTTGATTGGAAAGGTTTTTATACCGATTCAATAAGTCTTAAAGATAGTTTAAGGCATTCATTATCACTATTACAAGCAGGTCTTTTGGGTTTAAACCCACAAACTGGGGCTATTAAAGCATGGGTAGGAGGTATTGATTTTAGAACCCAGCCCTATGATCAAATTTTTGCTCAACGTCAAATTGCTTCTACTTTTAAACCTATACTTTATGCGGCAGCATTAGAGCAAGGCATTACACCTTGCTCATATTTAGATAATAAACCTATAGTTATATCAGATTTTGACAATTGGGAACCCCATAATTATGATAATTCAATAGGAGGGAATTATTCTATGGCTGCAGCATTAGCAAAATCTATGAATATACCTACTGTAAATTTATTTTTAAATATTCCTTTTAATAATTTAAATAATTTATGGAAAAAATTAGGTTTTTCTCAAGAATTGGTACAAAAACCTTCAGTTGCATTAGGCACAGCTAATTCTAGTATTTACGAACTAGCAGTAGCCTATAGTGCTTTTGCAAATGGAGGGTATTATATCAAGCCACAAAGTATTATCAATATAAAAACTGCAAATGGCAAGACTATTTACAGTAACAAGTTATTAAAATCAAAAAAGAAAGTTATTAGTAAAAAATCATCACAACTACTCACAAAAATGCTACAAAAAGCAGTTAATGAAGGTACAGGAAAATCGCTTAGAAGTAAATATGGTGTTCATATACCTTTAGCAGGAAAAACTGGAACATCCCAAGGTTATGCAGATGCTTGGTTTGCAGTTTATACACCAAAATTAGTTATGGTAACAAGAGTTGGTGCGTCTTCACCAACTATTAAATTTAACACAGGAAGAAATGGATCAGGAAGTACTTTAGCCTTACCTCTGGTAGGTAAAACACTTAAACCAATTCAAAAAAAATACAGTGTTCCATTTACAAAATTACCTGAATTCTATGCTGATGCTTTAGAATGTGATGATTATTTAGAAGACTCAGGTTTTGAACTATTTTTTGAAAACCTCTTTAAACCAAAAAATACTTTTAATAGAATTCAGCGTAAAGCTGAACGTAAAGCTAAAAGACAACAACGCAAAAATAAACGTAAAGCTAGGAAAAATAACCATAATTAAACTTTTATTGTATATTTGCAGTTAATACAATTATTTTTTTTTACAATTACACACAACATCTAAAGTGATGTAAATTAGCAATTTGTCAATAACTTAACTATTAAAAGTAAGAATTTTACAATATTGAATATTTTAACCATGTGAGATTAAATGCGACTTAACATTAAAACATAATAAATTATGATTAAAAAATTACCCTTAATTTTAATTATTTTCTGTTTAACTTTTTCTGGATTTGCACAAGAAAAGTTAGATAAAACTTATTGGTACACATCTCCTGACACAAAAGGATATATTAGTTTTCAAAAAGAAGATTCAATTAGTAACAAAAGTAATGCAACAATAAACACAAGTGTTAAAGCTTATTTTGATAATGAAATACTCGACTTTAATCTAAGTACTTTTTGTGAATCTGAAAAAATGGTAAATGCTAAAAAATTTGTTTTTGATGGCACTATAGATGGTACAATAGAACCTGTAACTTTCACTGGGACTAAAGTCAAAACTGTTAAAAATGACATTTCATATTGGCATTTTGAAGGTGATTTTGTTGATGAAATGGAAACAGATCCTGATTTTAAACGTTATGCATTTGCAAAATATAATGCTACAATAAAAATACCTAGCAGAACTATTCCTTCTTTTAATTTATGGGCTATTATTCCTAAATTACCATTTGATAGAAAAGGAACATTTAAGTTTAATTTATTTGACGAAACTAAATTATATGTAAGAAAAAAGCAAACGGTAAATTATTTAGGCTTTACAAAGCAAAGTATTAACGGTAAACAAATGAAACTACATAAATTTGTTCATGAAGGAAAAGGTATGAAACCAGCATATTTTTGGGTTAGTAACGATCGAGAATTGATACAAGTACGTTTAGATGATAAATATACTTTTACATTAAGCACTAAAGAAATTGCATTACAAGCGGCATTGAATGAATAAATAACAAATTTATACAAAATCAAACCGAAGTTATTTATATATAACTTCGGTTTTTTATTTTAACTCTTGACTTTCTCTAAGATAAATCTTAAATCGAACTCAGGTTATTAATTTAAAAGTACTTTTACAAAAGATAATCAATGATAGAAATTGGAAAATATAATCAACTTCAAATTTTACAACAAACTGATGAAGGGCTATTACTAAAAGATATTTCTGGAGAAGAAAAGGTGTTGCTACCTACTAAACATTGCCCAGAAAATTTCAAAATAAATGATTCATTATCAGTTTTTATCTATTTAGATCATACAGAAAAAAAAGTTGCAACTACACAAACACCTAAAATACAATTGTATGAGTTTGCTCTATTGCAAGTAGCTGCAATTACACAAGTTGGTGCTTTTTTAAATTGGGGATTAGATAAGGATTTACTAGTGCCATTCAATGAACAAAAACTAGAAATGCTTGAAGGTAGATGGTATGTTGTGTATTTAGATTTAGATGATAAAACCAATAGACTTTTTGCAAGTAGCAAAATTGACAGACAACTACAAAATATAAATATAACAGCTAAAGAAGGTGATAAAGTCGATATCATCATCTACCAACAAACAGATTTAGGCTATTCAGTCATTATCAATAATGAACATAAAGGTCTAATCTATGAAAATGAAATTTTCACAAAACTCAATATTGGTGATAAATTAAAGGCTTATGTAAAAAAAGTACGTGATGACAATCATATAGATATCTCTTTACAACCTATTGGTTACAGAAAGTTTAGTAAAGACAACAACAGCCTAATTCTAAATGCCTTAAAGAATAATAATGGTTTTTTAGCTATCACTGACAAAAGCTCTCCAGAAGAGGTTAAAGCTATGTTTAGTCTCAGTAAAAAAGCATTTAAAAAATCTATTGGTGCATTATATAAGGATCGAAAAATTATTATTGAAAAAACAGGAATTAGGTTAACTAACAACTAATACCCATTTAACCATAAAACAAGTCATATAAATTAAATTGATATAATTACTGACTATCAATCAGTATTTCTAAAATATCAATTGCTGCTTTAGAAATTTTTGTACCGGGTCCAAAAACACCAACCACTCCAGCATCAAATAAAAATTGATAATCTTGTGGAGGTATTACACCTCCTACAATAATCATAATATCCTCCCTACCATATTTTTTTAGTTCGTCTAAAACTTGAGGTACTAAAGTCTTGTGTCCAGCTGCTAAAGAAGAAATTCCTAATATATGAACATCGTTTTCTATGGCTTGCTTTGCTGCTTCTTTCGGAGTTTGAAACAACGGTCCTATATCTACATCAAAACCTAAATCAGCAAAACTAGTTGCTACAACTTTAGCACCTCGATCATGACCATCTTGTCCCATTTTAGCAACCATAATACGAGGACGACGGCCTTCAACCTCAGCAAATTCATTTGCCAATTTGATTGCTTTTTTAAAAAACTTATCTCCTTTTATTTCTCTACTATACACGCCTGTAATTGAATTAATAGTGGCTTTATAACGTCCAAAAACACTTTCTAAGGCATCAGAAATTTCGCCTAAAGTTGCACGTTGTTCAGCAGCTTCTATTGCCAAAGCTAATAAATTTCCTTCACCTGTTTTGGCACAATTACTTAATTTATTAAGTATAATCTCAACCTCTGTTACATTTCTATTCGCTTTAAGTTGCTTTAATCGCTTTAGTTGCACATCACGAACAGCATTATTATCAACTTCTAAAATATGTAATGGGTCTTCTTCTTTGAGTTGATATTTATTAACTCCAACAATGGTATCTTGTCCACTATCAATTCTTGCTTGTTTTTTTGCTGCGGCTTCTTCAATTCTGATTTTAGGAATACCAAGCTCTATGGCTTTAGTCATTCCTCCTAAATTCTCTACCTCTTCAATTAACTCCCATGCTTTTTCAGCAATAGATGCTGTTAATTCTTCAACATAATATGAACCAGCCCAAGGATCAACAGTTTTACAAATTTTTGTTTCTTCTTGAATATAAATTTGTGTATTTCTAGCAATTCTAGCAGAAAAGTCTGTGGGTAAAGCTATGGCTTCATCCAAGGCATTGGTATGTAAACTCTGTGTACCACCAAAAACTGCCGACATTGCTTCTATAGTTGTTCTTGCAACATTATTAAAAGGGTCTTGTGCTGTTAAACTCCATCCACTAGTTTGACAATGTGTACGCAAAGTCAATGATTTTTCATTCTTGGGGTTAAATTGCTTCACAATTTTCGCCCATAACAATCGCCCTGCTCTTAATTTCGCAATTTCTTTAAAATGCTCCATTCCAATACCCCAAAAGAAGGATAATCTTGGTGCAAAAGTATCAATATCCATCCCTGACTCAATACCAGTCCGCAAATATTCTAATCCGTCCGCTAAGGTATACGCCAACTCAATTTCTGGAGTAGCTCCAGCTTCTTGCATATGATATCCTGATATAGAAATAGAATTAAATTTTGGCATATACTTACTTGTATATTTAAAAATATCAGCCACAATTTTCATAGATGCTGCTGGTGGATAGATATAGGTATTTCTTACCATAAATTCCTTAAGAATATCATTTTGAATTGTCCCAGCCAATTGCTCAAGACTCACCCCTTGCTCTTTTGCAGCTACAATATAAAATGCCAAAATAGGCAAAACTGCACCGTTCATGGTCATAGAAACTGACATTTGATCAAGCGGAATTTGATCAAAAAGCACTTTCATATCCTCTACTGAATCAATGGCAACACCTGCTTTACCCACATCACCCTGCACTCTCTCATGATCAGAATCATAGCCTCTATGTGTGGCTAAATCAAAGGCAACTGATAATCCTTTTTGACCTGCTTCTAAATTTCTTCTATAAAAAGCATTACTTTCTTCTGCAGTTGAAAAACCTGCATATTGCCTAATGGTCCAAGGCCTACGAACATACATTGTAGCATATGGTCCTCTTAAAAAAGGGGATATACCTGCTACAAAATTTTCATGACCTAAAATTTTAGGTTTAAGGTTTTCTGCTTGATGTTTTAAAACTATATGTTGAACGTTCTTTCTTGACATATTTACAACTTTATTTTTCGTATAAATGGATCAAAGTCTTCTTCAAACGGAGTGATAATAGTAATCATAAATGTCTTCCTTTTTGAAGTGATTAAATAAACCGTTTTAAACATTTGGTAATTCTCTTTTTCCTGCTCATCATTATAGCTATTAAAACGCGTCAATCTATATCTGGCTTTAAAAAACTGCAAGGTTCTTTCACCAAAATAAGTGGCTTTAATTTTATTATGATAAATACCTGTAACCTTCTGATATTCTGAAAACCCCTCACGTAAATAATAGAGTAATTCTATGGCATTACTTTTACTAAAAGGTATGTAAGGAAGTGTCTGAATTGAAATTTCACTCTCATATTCTTCACTATAAAAATTATACAAATTACCTTTTACTAGACGTTGAGAGTCATAAGATTTTTCAAAAAAATATCGAATTTTTTCATCTTTAATTTGTTTATGAAACTTCCTTATTTCATCTTCAGTTAACTCATTGAATCCTTGAGGTAAATAAATTTTAATATTATCATCTTTTAATTTGTGATACACACCTACATCTTCAGGTTTGATTAAATTTTTCTCATCAAAACCTTTTTTAGAGGTAAGCATATCACATGAAACAAGCGTAATGAAACAAATTAAAAAAGTTGTTTTTTTCATTCTTTAGATTATTTACTTTTACACTTACATTCAATTGCCCTTTTCAAATAAGTGTATAGTTCTTCAATATCATCTCCATACCCATTAGTTATCTGAACTTTACCACCAGAAATTTCAGAATTAATTACTGGAGCCATAATGAGTTTATCTCTAAATATTATTCCTAATTTTTTACCAATATGATTTGCAGTATATATTTTAAATATTTTTCTACCAGTATCGTTGAGTATTATATTTACAACTTCAACTCCTGTGAATTTATCAAAACTTTTTGTTACTGATTCTATCTCTGTGAAAGAAAGGATTGGTGTCTTTTCAAAAGATAATTTTTCAGTAGTACTCTCAAATACTCTACCCACTTCTTTGGGTTCATAAAAACCATTGTACTGCCCTATATTCACTTCACTACAATCAGTTTCTACAACAACATGTCTAGAAGAGAATAAAGTATCCAAAACTTTTTGATAAACAGAACAGCTTGAGATTAACATTGATAGTGTAAAAAGTGTTATAAAATGCTTCATTATTCTTCTTTTAAACGTTCTTGCTCTACCTTTTCTGCCAAACGTTTTGGTTGTATGGGCTTAATAATTGTTTTTCTTGGGTTGATTTTTACAAAAGGATACAACTCTAATTCATTCTTCATTTTATTGTCAAGGTTAGGATGTTTATTTGTTCCTAACAATACTTCTTCTCCACTATCAAATTGTTTTTGTTCTTTCAAAGCACTTTCTTCAATTTTACGTTGAATAGTACCTGCTTGCAATTGTTTTAAAAATCCACCATTTTTTTCAATATCTTTAAATAAAATCAACGCTTTTTCGGCTATTTGTTTGGTTAGCGTTTCAATATAATACGAACCATCAGCAAACTGATTGGCAGTTTCAACTATCGCATTGCTATTAAAATAACTTTCTTCTTGTAAAATTAATAATTGATTTCTTGCAATACGCTCTCCAAATTCATTCTTTTTATGATACAACCCATCGTAAGAAATATTTGAAATGGTATCAGCTCCTCCTAAAATCGCACTCATACATTCTGTTGTAGTACGCAACAAGTTCACATTATAATCATACAATGTTTTATTACGCAGACTAGGTTGTACAAATAATTCAGCTTTAACCTTTAACTCATATTCATCTAATAACAATTGCCACAAAATTCTAAAAGCTCTTAGTTTGGCAATTTCGAAAAAGTAATTACTGCCGACTGAAAAATGAAACTGGATATCGAAGTTGGGAATTAGAGCTTGGGACTTGGAGGAATTTAGAGATTCTTCGCTATCGCTCTGAATGACATTAGACTCGTTAAAATGGTTTAGGTATTCATTACCATGAGCCAATGCATAGGCAACTTGCTGTACGATGTTCGCACCAGCATTTTGATACAAACTAGCATCAACTGATACTATTGTTGTTTGTTGATTTTCTTTTTTTAGTATTTTTTCTAATATACGATAATCTTCTTTTTCATTGTAAAACCAATTCCCTGTTTCGGCAAAATTTCCAAGAATATCAATATTTAGCTTCAATTTTAGGTCTTTTGTATTATCGATTATATCGGATAAAAAGCTTTCAGACAAGAAATTGAGCTTCAAATGGATTGTTAAAGACTCTTTGCTTTTGTTTTGAGTAACAATAGAATTGAATACTATTTCTATATCAAAAGGTTCATTGGCTTCAAACTGTATAGAAGTTGCACCGCGTTGTAAAGCATCTTTAGCTAAAAAATTGGCGATTTTTTCATCAGAAATGAAAATAGATTGACAAATAGAAAAATTCTTTCCTTTATTTATAAATGGTAATTGTTCAAACTCATCATGATGGTAAAATGGTTTTACTTTTACCCCTTCATTAGATTCCCACACCAAAGCACCATTATAATCAGCTCCATTAAGATCAAACTGGATTTTTTGTTTCCATTGTTTTGCAGATACTGGATTGAATTCACTAAACAAAAAATCACTCATCTTTAATGGTATCAAATTCTATGATGTAAATATCTTCTTCCTTTCGTTTCATTTTATATTCTTCTCTTGCAAATTTCTCAAGTGAGTCAGGGTCGTTAAGATTATTTATTATCTTCTTATCATGTTCCATTTCATTTTTGTAGTAGGTATTTGTTTTTTCAATCTTGTCAATTTCTTTATCTAACTCATGATGATTCATATATGAATTTTCATCAAAAAAAAGCATCCAAACCAAGAACAATAAAAATATTACAACATATCTATTGCTTAAAAAAATAACCACTTTATGTTCTCTAAACTCTTTAAAAGTCATTCTATATTATTACAATCTTTCATTAATAATAGTTCTAACTATATCTATCGCCACAGTATTATATTTATTATTGGGTATAATAATATCAGCATATTCTTTCATCGGTTCAATAAACTGTTCATGCATTGGCTTCAATGTAGTTTGATAACGTTGTAACACTTCGTCCATATCTCTACCACGATCTTGTATATCTCGTTTTAATCTTCTAATTAAACGCTCATCAGAATCGGCATGTACAAATACTTTAATATCTAATAAATCTCGTAATTTTTTATTGGTAAAAATAAGTATTCCTTCAACAATTAACACTTTACTTGGGTGGGTTTTAACCGTGTCTTTTGTTCTATTATGTGCTGCAAAAGAATATATGGGCTGCTCAATAGCATCGCCTAACTTTAGGATGTTTAAATGCTTTACCAAAAGGTCAAAATCTATCGCTTTAGGATGATCAAAATTGATTTTAACACGATCATCATAAGATAAATCATCAGTGGCTTTATAGTATGAATCTTGCGAGATTATCGTAACATCTTGATCTGGCAATTGATTCAAAATTTGATTAACAACTGTAGTTTTTCCACTACCTGTACCACCAGCAATTCCTAAAATAAGCATATCATTATTTATTACTATTTATAAGGCAAATTTAAGTCTATTTCTTCGGAATTATTCTAATAATACCAACATTTTCAACTCCAACATAAATATAACCATCAGGTGCTTGCTTCACACTTCTTATTCGACCCAAACCTTCAAATAATTTTTCTCTCTTTACAACCTTATTCTCTTCAAGAATCAATCGTTCAACATACTGAAACTTTAATGAGCCTACCAATAAATCACCTTTCCATTCTGGATATTTATCTGAAGAAACTATTTCAAAACCACTCGGTGCNATTGAAGGNACCCAATAAAACAATGGTTGTTCCATATTAGGTAAAGCAGTGTTTTNTGTTAAAGTTGTNCCGTCATAGTTAATACCATAACTAATTTTTGGCCAACCATAATTCTTACCTTTTTTAGTTATATTTATTTCATCACCTCCTTGTGGNCCATGNTCATGTGTCCAAATTTCACCTGTTACAGGATGCTTTGTCATGCCTTGCGGATTTCTATGTCCGTATGAATAAATAGCTGTCTTTGCATTAGCATCATTGACAAAGGGATTATCTGAAGGCACAGAACCATCAGCATTCAAACGATAAATTTTACCCCCATCTTTAGTAATATCTTGAGGATTTTCATCTCTACTNCCTCTATCTCCAATAGAAAAATACAAATAACCTTCATTATCAAAAACAATTCTAGAACCAAAATGATACCCTTTTTTACTATTTGGTGATGCTTTGTATATGAGTTGTTGTTGCACTAAACTATTCCCTTTAAGCCTAGCTCTCATGATTGCTGTATTTAATCCTTCACCCTCTCCACCTTCTTCTGTAGAATACGAAATATAAATCCATCCGTTTGTAGCATAATCAGGATGTAATTCAATATCTAACAAGCCTCCCTGACCTTTAACTTTAATTTTTGGTAATCCGCTAATCATAGTTTTTAGGTTATCCTTAAAAAGGATAAGTTCACCTGATTTTTCAGTTACTAATATTCCTCCATCTGGTAAAAAGGCCATTCCCCAAGGTAATTCCACATCAGTTAGAACAACTTCTGTTGTGTAATTTATCTGTTCTGGTGTTTCAGCTTTTACTGACGATTCCATTTGCTGGGTACAAGCTATAAGTGAACTAAAAACAGTTATGAATAAAAAGATAATATGTTTCATGTCTANTAATTTTATCTAAAGATAAGTATTTTATCTAAAATATATACTTTAATTGGATGCCTGAATAATAGTTTAACGGATTTCCTGGGTAATAATATCTTGGAGCTTTACCACCAAAACTACTCGCATTGATTAATATTTGTGAGGCATACACCTCATCAAAAACATTATCAATACCTAAATAAATATTTAAAGACAAGTTTCTATAAAGTTGTGATTTATAGCCTACTTTTAGGGTTGCAAGATTATAAGCATCTGAAAACAGACTATTGCTATCTGTTATAGGCATGCTACCCACATGTTGAAAATTAACATTACCATAAAGTCCTACATTAAAATTCACATCCATACCTACATAAAAAATTTCTGAAGGCACGCCTGTTAATTTATTTTCAGAAAAATTTTGTCCTTCATCAATAAATTCTTTAAAAATATAGTTATTTAATGTATACGAAAGATTACTATTTACTGAAATAGCTTTGGTAGTTAACAAATTATAATTTAAAGACAATTCTATTCCGTCATGTCGAGTTTTACCTGCATTAACGCCAACGAATTGATCGTCATCAATTCTTCTAGCTACCAATAAATTATGAACAGCTAACCTGAAAATTGCCATGTTAAATTGCAACTTATTATGGAATAAACTACCTCGTGTACCGAGTTCAAAATTCCAACCCGTTTCAGGTTCTATTTCGGTATTAATTTGACCATCTGGCAATAAGGTTTCTGACAAACTTGGTGGTGAAAAACCATGACTCAAACTTGTATATAGGCTTATATGTTCTATAAGCAAATGAGAGACTCCTATTTTTGGTGAAAAAATGCCTTTAAAATTGTAATCTCCAGACTGATCTGGGTTATCTCTTGCAACAAATCTATCAGCTAAAACATAAGCTGTCTGATTAAAGTTTANGCCAACAGAAAGCATTGTNTTCTCATTAAAATGATAATTAGTTTCAAAAAACAGATTGTAATAATTACGATTTTCTTTAAAGTTAGACAATAAATCACCNTGTACACTACCCGTTCCTTCAGGAAAATCTTTATATAAATTTTTAAAGGTTTTAGAAGTNTGATAATCTTTGAAGAACTCACCACCAAAAGTCCAGTCTAATTTATTTTCAAATAAATTAACGTTTCCTAAAAGGCGACTTCGCAACCCCAAAGCCAATGTGTTTTCAGTTAGTATATTAAAGGGTCTTGCCTCATAAGCCTTTCTAAAAGAAGTGAAAATACTTGTGATTTGTTTGACGTTACCATCATATTGATGTTTCCAAGACAATCCGAAAATGCTTCGTTGTGCATCTTCGAACCCTTGAGATTTTGCCCAAGTAAAAGCTGCTGAAGTTGGCTTGTCACTAAAAGAAATTTCATTCAATGAACTTGGTATAAATGCCTTTGAATCAATATAACTCCCCACAAAATAGATTTCATCTTTCTCATTAAAATAATGATTTGAAGTCAATGTAAAGGTTTGTCTATCGTATTCGTTATTAGCTCTATAACCATCACTATGCGTATTGCTGTAAATTGCTCTAAGTCCATTTTTAGAACCACCATGATTTACACTTAAATTTCCTTTTACCAAACCAAAAGAACCTATTGACAATTCACTATTTATATAAGTTTTATCAAAAACTGTTTTTTTAGGCACAAGATGTATAACACCGCCTAAACCTGCACCATATATACTAGAAGCAGCACCTTTAATAATTTCTAAACGTGCTATAGCATTGAGCTCAAAATCTTCAATAATAGTTTCGCCATTACCTGATGTTAAGGGAATATCCTCAAAATATGCCCTAATTTTTGCCGTACCAAATAAATTTCTAGAACCAATCCCTCTAATGGTAATTCTATTCGTGTTTAAAGCACCAGAATGCATATAAAGCCCTGGTACTTTATTTAAGATTGGTGCAATATTTATATCGTTCTCTCTTTCAATTTCTTTAGGAGAAATTATTTGTATGGTAGCGACAGATTTTTTAAGTTTAATGGGAATCTGATTGGCATTTACTACTACCTCATTTAGTTCTGTAGATTTTACAGTAAGCTGAATAATAACATACTTTGATTTAATGTTTTTGACCTCCTTTTCATTGTATCCAATCCTTGAAAACTTATAATTACCCGATTCTTTTATGTTGAATTCACCAAATTTATTTGACACCACTACAGAACTATCCTGTTGGTTTAAAATATGAACATTTTCAAGTACACTACCATTCTCACTATCTATTACTTTTCCTTTGATTCCGTTTTGCGAATAGCTACACACACTACTGATAAGTAGTAACATTATTAAAAATATATTTTGGATTGGTTTTATCACAATATCATTTTAAAAAAAAGTAATACGAATGTAATCTTTTTACACAAAAAAAGTATATTTGCAAACCGAATTTTTTCGGGGTGTAGCGTAGCCCGGTTATCGCGCCTCGTTTGGGACGAGGAGGTCGCAGGTTCGAATCCTGCCACCCCGACAAAGAGGGTATCAAACGATACCAAATTATTGCTAATTAAATGATTTTTAAAGATTTAATTTTTTTTGATT
>JGI24023J19991_10000949_pt1 | contig 22727 bp, 18 predicted proteins | sample Cruoilmetagenom1_FD_19991 | JGI IMG/M metagenome (IMG submission 19991) | reverse complement strand
CACCCGCCGCAAGACACAAGCCGAATGGGTCCACGGCCTAGCCAGGCTCGGCGTGCCGTCCAGCCCGGTCCACACGATCGATCAAGTCTTCGCCGATCCGCAGGTCCAGCATCGCGGCATGCGGGTTTCCGTCCCCTACCCCGGCGCCGCCGGCGGCAGCGTCGATCTCATCGGCAATCCGATTAAATTCTCCGAGACGCCGGTCGACTACCGGCTGGCACCGCCAAAGGTGGGTCAGGATACCGAAGCGGTGCTCGACGAATTGCTCGACCTCGGTCCAGACGACGTCGCGGCACTGCGCGCCAAGGGCGTCATCTAACCCTCGCTCTTCCCGTCCATAGCAGGACGCCTAAAGACATGCCCGTTCACCGCCGCCAGCTCGACGAAAATCGCGGCCGTGCCGTTGTCCCGGACTGAGAAGATGCGCCGTTCTGCGCCGCCCTCGATAGTCTCGGGTGGTAACGTTTAGTTAACCACGGCCGGACAACTATGCATACAAATACTACTTCTACGTGCGTTATTTCTACGTGCGCTACTTCAACGTATCGAAGCCGCAGGAGCGGTCGCAGCATCGGGGTATGGCGGTCTCATGATCAAATTTCTCGAACAGACCCTAGTCGAGCAGCTGAACATCACCGATCACGAGATCGAGTATCGCAAGCATCTCTTTGATTTCACCGAGGCGGACGCGGCGCGCCTCCTCGCGTGGCGTGACTACATGGCCGGTCGCGCCGAGGATCTGGTAGGGCAGTTCTACGCCCGCCAAACCGAGAAGCCCGAGATCGCAGCGGTCATAGGCGATGCGGAATCCCTGAAGCGCCTGCACGCCACCTTCTGCCAATATTTGCTTGAGCTATTTGACGGCGTCTACGACAAGAGCTACGTGGACAAGCGGCTGCGGATCGGCAAAGTCCACCGGCGCATAGGGGTCACGCCGAAGCTCTACATGTCATCCATGCGACTGATGCAAAGTCTCGTCGACGCCGCCCTAGACGAGGCCAAGGAGCACGGCCGCGACCCCGAGGCGATCGCGGCGGCCAAGGACTCGGTCCACAAAATCATGCTGCTCGACGCACAGTTCGTCTTCGATGCTTATATCGACTGCTTTATGCTCGACGTGGACACCGCCAAGAGGGAGGTCGAGGCCTACGCCAACAGCCTGGAGATCCGGGTCGCCGAGCAGACCCGCCAGTTACGCGAGATATCGCTCAAGGACTCGTTGACCGGGCTCTACAATCACCGGGCATTAACCGATTTTCTGCCCCGTGAGATCGCCGTCGCCAAGCGCTACGAACTGCCGCTCAGCGTGATTTATTTCGACCTCAACAAATTCAAGAGAATCAACGATGCGGGCGGGCACGATGCCGGCGATGCGATCCTGGCACACGTCGGTGGTGCCATCACCGATACGATCCGGCAGATCGACTTTCCATGCCGCTATGGCGGCGACGAATTCTGCATCGTCCTGCCGCGTACCGACGTCGCCGGCGCCAATAGCGTTAGCACGCGCTTGATCGAGCGCAGCCGCAGTTTCTTCGGCGACACCGTCTCGTATTCCATTGGCATCGTTCAGAGTGGGCCAGAGGAGTATTGCGATCTAGATGCGCTTCTCAGAAAAGCCGACGGTCTTATGTATCTGGCAAAGCAGAATTCAAGAATCTCACCCGGCTACCACGTACGCACCGAACCGCATCTGTCCTAACCTTCACCCGCCCCTTCCACGGCGCGGCGCGGTCGAACGAGCGTGAAGACACGCCCATCCACCGCCGCCAGCCCGGCAAAGATCAAGGCCATGCCGGCGAACGAGGTCCACTGTAGCCGCTCGGCCAGCAGCAGCGCGCCGAGGAATACGGCACTGACCGGAATCAGGAAGGTCACCAGCAGCAGGTTCGTCGCCCCGGCCGTGCGCAGGATGCGGAAGTAGAGCCAGTACGCCAGGGCAGTGCACAGGACCGCCGAGCCGAGGACAGCACCTACGGCTGCCAAAGCCGGCTGTACCCGCCACGGCGCCTCGATCAAGAGAGCGATAGGCACCATAACCACCGCGGAACACATGACCATCCCCGTCGCCGCCACCAGCGGCGGCAGGCCGCGCAGGCGTCGGCCATAGAGCCCGGCGCAGGCATAGGCGCAGGCGGCGCCCAGCACCGCGAGCTGACCCATCGCCCCGTCGCCGATCTGCAGCAACAGCGCCGGCCCAATGAGCACCGCCACCCCGGCAAGTCCCAGCACCACCCCGGCCAGGCGGGCCGGTGTCAGGCGCTCGTCCACGGTCACGAAATGGGCGAATACGACGATGAAGAGCGGCGTCGTGGCGTTGAGGATGGAGGCCAAGCCGCTATCGATGGAGACCTGCCCCCAGACGATCAGGCTGAACGGGATCACGTTGTTCAGCACGCCCATGATCAGAAAGGCGCCCCAGATCCGGGCATCGGCGGGCAGCCGGCCACCGCTGGCATACAGCCAGATCAGCAGCGTCAGCGCTCCAAACCCGACCCGGCCAAGGACCACCGTCAGCGGCCCAAAATCCACCAGCGCGATCTCGGCGAAGTAGAACGAACCACCCCAAAGCAGTGACAGGGTGATAAGAAACATCCATTCCATGCCCGTCATAGCGGCTTGCCGCACCGTTCCCCTCCTGTCCAAGACGTGTGTGATCGCAGGCTAGACCGGCCCAAGCAACGCGATCTATCCGGAACGTGCGCCAGTCGTGCCTTGCGCAGTGTCCCAGTATGGAATTCTGACGAAATAACGCCGGGGAGGTCAGCCCTGAACCGAGCCCGTCGAGTGGGACTCGTAGAACTGCTCTTCCTTGGAGACCTTGCGTTTGGGGACCGGGTCGTGGCTGCGCCAATAGTTGGAGGCCGCGGCAACGCCGCTGCCCGGCCGCACGTCAACGCCAACGTCGAGCATCGCCATCTCCGCCCCGGCGATAGCACCCATCAACATGAGCTCGTTGAGGTCGCCCAGATGGCCGATGCGGAACACCTTGCCGGCGACCTTGGAAAGCCCCGCGCCGAGCGCGAGGTTGTAGCGCCGGAAGGCCACGTCGACCACATGGGCGCCATTGATCCCTTCCGGCACCATCACCGCGCTCACGGTGTCGGAGTACCACTTGGGCTCCTTGGCGCAGAGCGACAGCCCCCAGCCCTCGGTGACCGCCGCGCGAACGCCTTCCGCGAGATAGTGGTGGCGCGAGAAGATGTCTTCGAGCCCCTCCTCGAAGATGATGTCGAGGGACTCGCGCAGGCCGAAGAGCATGGGCAGTGCCGGGGTGTAAGGAAAGTATCCGCTCGTGTTGGCAGCAATCATGTCGGCGAGATCGAAGTAGCAGCGCTTCGATTTGGCACTCTTCCTCGCCTCGAGGGCCTTCGGGCTGACCGCCAAGATGCCCAGCCCGGCCGGCAGCATCAGCCCCTTCTGCGAGCCGCTGACGGCAAGGTCGACGCGCCATTCGTCCATGCGGAAATCGATGCTGGCGAGCGAGCTCACCGCGTCCACGCAGAGCAGGGCCGGGTGGTCGACGTCGTCCATCACCTTGCGCAGCCCGGCGATGTCGCTGGTCACGCCGGTCGCGGTCTCGTTGTGACAGGCAAGGATCGCCTTGATCTCGTGCTTGCTGTCGGCGCGCAGCGCCTCTTCGGTCCGCCCGAGCGGCACGCCCTCGCCCCAGTCGACCTCCTGAATCACGACGTCAAAGCCGAGACGCTGCGCCATATCGATCCACAAGTAGCTGAACTGGCCGAAGCTCGACGCGAGGACCTTGTCTCCCGGCGAGAGGGTATTGGTCAGCGCGGCCTCCCAGGCGCCGGTGCCGGAGCTGGGAAAAATGAAAACCTGCCCCGCGTCCGTCTTGAATACCTTCTTCAGGTCGCTCAGCACGCTCATCGAAAGGTCCGGGAACCTGGAGGAGCGGTGGTCCTCCATCGCGACGATCATGGCGCGTTGCACCCGGTCGGGAATGTTGGTCGGTCCTGGAACGAAAAGAAAATTGCGGCCGGTGGTACGCCTCATGGTGGTCCTCCATCGAGGTAGTTGCGGGGTTGGGCGACGATCAGCGACGGCGCGTCAGGCCACCCGGTCACGCGGTTCTTTTCCGGCGAAAAAGGCTTCGGCGTTCTCGATGACGCGGAAGCCCATGGCCGCGCGGGTCTCGCGGGTGGCGCTGCCCAGGTGCGGCAGGAGGACCACGTTCTCCATCTCCAGAAGCGCCGGCGTCACCGCCGGTTCCTTCGCGAAGACGTCGAGCCCGGCGCCGGCGATCTGGCCGTCGGCCAAGGCCTTGACCAGGGCGGCCTCGTCGACCACGTCGCCACGCGCGGTGTTGATCAGGATGGCATCGTCCTTCATGGCGGCGAAGCGGGCCGCGTTCATCAGGTTTTGGTTCTCCGGCGTCGCGGGGCAGTGCAGTGACACGAAATCGGACTCGGCCAGAACCGACTCGATCGAGTCGCGTCGCTCGGCCCCCAGGCTCTGCAGCGCTTCGGGCGGCGGCGGATAGGGATCAAAGAAAAGGACCCGCATGTCGAAGCCGTGCCGTGCCCGCTTCGCCATGGCCCGGCCGATACGCCCCAACCCGATCAAGCCAAGGGTCTTGCCGGTGACCTGGGTGCCCATCATATGGGTCGGCCGCCAGCCGCTCCAGCTCTTGCTCCGGACATGACGCTCGCCCTCGCCGGCGCGGCGCGCGGTCATCAGCAACAGGGTCATGGCCAAATCGGCCGTGGCCTCGGTCAGCACCTCGGGTGTGTTAGTGACAACCAGGCCACGCGCCTTGGCCGCGGCCACGTCGATGTTGTTGAAGCCGACCCCGAAGTTGCCGATCAGTCTGGCGCGCAGCGGCTCGGCCGACATCACTTCGGCGTCGATCCGGTCGGTCACGGTGGGGAAGACCGCGTCGTAGTCCCGGAACGCTTGGTGCAGGGCGGCCTGGCCCATGGGTTTGTCCTCGACGTTCAGGGTGACGTCGAACAACTCCTGGAGGCGTGCTTCGACCTCCCGCGGCCAGCTCCGCGTGACGATGACTTGGGGCTTACTCACGAGTTCCAGCCTTTCTTGGGCAGCGCTTTCGACGCGGGAAAAGATAGCAGAGTTGGGGAACCCGGGATAGAGGACCAGGGACTCGCCACGCGGCTACACCCGGCCGAGCACTACGGTCAGCCGCCCGAAGTCAGCCAACGCGATCTCGGAAAAAACGACCGGCCCCACAGCAGCGATAGATCCACCAGAAGCGCCCATTCCCTGCCGCCCGTCGCCGCCCACTGCATTATGCGCCCTCGTGCTCGGACAGTATGCGGTCGCAAGCTATAGCATCCTATGCACAGCGATCTATCTGGAACATGCGCCAGTCATATCTTGCACCGACTCGGCGGCGGTGCGATAAGGCCGCTTTAATGACTACTTTGGGGCTTCGGCCACACGACTCTGGATTTCCGCTGCGCCATATTCTTGGCATCGAAGGTCTTTCGGCGGACCAAATCTCCTTTCTCCTTGATCTTTCGGAAAGCTACGTTGCCCTGAGCCGCAGCGAGCAGAAGAAAACCGATCTTCTGCGTGGCCGCACGGTCATCAATCTTTTCTTTGAAAGTTCAACGCGTACCCGGACATCCTTCGAGTTGGCCGGCAAGCGTCTCGGCGCCGACGTCATCAACATGTCGGTCGCCTGGAGTTCGATCAAAAAGGGTGAGACGCTCATCGATACGGCGATGACCCTCAATGCCATGCACCCGGACGTGCTGGTGGTTCGCCATCCCGATTCCGGCGCCGTCAAACTGCTCTCGGAAAAGGTGAATGGCGCCATCATCAACGCTGGCGACGGCAGTCACGAGCACCCAACCCAGGCCCTGTTGGACGCCCTGACCATCCGCCGCCGCAAAGGCCGGCTGGAAGGTCTGACGGTCGCCATATGCGGTGATATTCTGCACAGCCGCGTGGCCCGCTCGAACATTCATTTGTTGACCACCATGGGGGCGCGGGTGCGCCTGGTGGCACCGCCGACTCTCCTGCCGGCGGCCATCGAACGCCTCGGCGTCGAGGTCTTCTTCGACATGCGCAAGGCGCTGGAGGGATGTGACATCGTCATGATGCTGCGCCTGCAGACCGAACGCATGCACGGCAGCTTCGTCCCTTCCATCCGCGAGTACTTCCGTTTCTATGGCCTCGACCGCGATAAGCTGCGCGCCGCCAAGGACGACGCCCTGGTCATGCATCCCGGCCCCATGAACCGCGGCGTCGAGATCGATAGCGAGCTGGCCGACGACATCGACCGGTCGCTGATTCGCGAGCAGGTGGAGATGGGCGTCGCCGTGCGCATGGCCTGCCTCGATGTCCTGACCCGCAGCCTGCGCCGCAATGAGCCTTCGGGTGACTCCGCATGAGCGCCACTGCCTATGTGAACGCCCGCCTGCTCGACCCGGAGAGCGGCCTGGACGCGCCGGGCGGTTTGCTGGTCGAGGGTGGCCGAATTGCCGACCTCGGCCCCCGCCTGTTCGCCGAGGGCGTGCCCGACGGGGCGCGGCGTGTGGATTGCGGCGGGCATTGCCTGGCGCCAGGGCTGGTCGATATGCGAGTGCAATTGCGCGAACCCGGCGAGGAGCACAAGGAAACCATCGCGACCGCTGGCCAAGCCGCGGCGGTTGGCGGCGTCACCTCGGTGGTCGCGCTGCCGAACACCGAGCCGGTTATCGATGACGTTGCCGGAGTCGAGTTCATTGCGCGCCGTGCCCGCGAGGCGAAATTGGTGAAGGTCTATACATACGCCGCCGCCACCCGCCGCCTGGAGGGTAAGGAGATCACCGAGATCGGCCTGCTGGCCGAATTCGGCGCCCGCGGCTTTACCGACGGTCTCAAGGCGATCGCTAATGCCCAGGTAATGCGCCGAGTGTTGAGCTACGCGCGCGCCTTCGACCAAGTCATCGTCCAGCATCCCGAAGACCCGGCGCTGGCCGACGGTGTCATGAACGAGGGCGAAATCGCGACCCGGCTGGGACTTGACGGTAGTCCCGCCGCCGCCGAGGCGATCATGGTGGAGCGCGACTTACGCTTGGTCGAGCTGACCGGCGGCCGCTACCACGCTGCCCATGTTTCGACAGCGGCGGCGGTGGAGGCTATCCGCGGCGCCAAGGCCCGCGGCCTGCCAGTCACCTGCGATACCGCGCCGCACTATTTCACCTTGAACGAGACCGCCGTCGGCGATTACCGCACCTTCGCCAAGGTATCGCCGCCGCTGCGCACCGAGGAGGACCGCCAGGCCATTGCCGAGGCTGTCGCGGATGGTACCATCGATGCGATCGCCAGCGATCACTGCCCCCACGACCAGGAGGGCAAGCGCCTGCCCTTCGCCATCGCCGAGGCCGGTATCGCGGGATTGGAGACTTTGCTGCCGCTTGCCCTGGCGCTGCACCACAAGGGGGAGATCGGTTTGCTGGACCTGCTTGCGCGGGTTACGGCGCAGCCGGCGGCCATCCTCGGCCTGCCCGGTGGACGCCTGGCCAAGGGCGCACCGGCGGACCTGGTGCTCTTCGATCCGGACCAACCGTGGCTGATTGATCCGGACCGCTTTCGCAGCAAATCGAAGAATTCGCCCTTCGACAAGCATCCGGTGCAAGGCAAAGTCCTGGCAACCATCGTCGACGGGCGCCCGCTGTACGAAGCCGAGGGCTAGGCGCCATGCCCGATCCGATCTCCTGGGAATTCGCCTGGCCCTACCTACTGTCGGCGCTGGTGGGCGGCTATCTGCTCGGCTCCCTTCCCTTCGGCCTTGTCCTCGCCCGCATTGGCGGCCTGGGCGATATCCGCAAAGTTGGCTCCGGCAACATCGGCGCCACGAATGTCCTGCGTTCGGGACGTAAGGGACTGGCCGCCGCAACCCTCCTTCTCGACGGTGGCAAGGGGGCGGCGGCGGTGCTCGTGGCCGGCATGTGGGGGCCGGACATGCAATTGACCGCGGCGTTTGGCGCGGTGCTTGGCCACCTGTTCCCGGTATGGCTGCGCTTCAAAGGCGGCAAAGGCGTGGCAACCACGTTGGGTGTGCTTCTCGGCCTGGCATGGCCGGTCGGCGTCGCCGCGTGCGCCACCTGGCTGGTGGTCGCCGCCGTGCTTCGATTCTCCTCTGCCGCAGCATTAATTTCCCTCGCCGCGGCACCGCTTTATGCCTGGTTGCTGATGGGCGATCTGCAGCTGGCACAGCTTGCCACTATGCTTGCGCTTCTGGTCTGGTACCGCCATCAAGCGAACATTCGCCGCCTGCTGCGCGGCGAGGAACCGAAGATCGGCCGCAAAGCACCCTGACTTGACGGCGGTAGCGCCTAACGCCCAAGGTTGCCCGATGGAACCTGGCACCCCGCGCGTTTTGAGTCAGGCTGAACGATTGGCCTGGCTACGCCTCATTCGCACCGAGAATGTCGGCCCCATCACCTTTCGCCAATTGCTGCGGCGTTTCGGCTCCGCCGAGGCGGCGATCGATGCCTTGCCAGATCTGGCCCGGCGCGGTGGCCGGGCCCGACCTATCCGTGTCTGCCCGGTGGCGGCCGTGCGGCGCGAGATTGACACGCTGTACACGCAAGATGCGAGCCTGATCGCCCTGTTCGAGCCCGATTATCCACCGGCGCTGGCGGCCTTGGACGACGCGCCGCCGGTCGTAAGTTGCTTCGGCCACACACACCTGTTGCAGCGAAATGCCGTCGCGNTTGTCGGCGCGCGTAACGCGTCGGCGAATGGCCGCCGCTTGGCGCAAACGATCGCCGGCGAACTGGGTGCCGCCGGNTTGTTGGTCNTCTCCGGCATGGCGCGTGGCATCGACGCCGCGGCGCACCAGGGATCGCTCGATACCGGCACGGTGGCCGTGGTCGGNGGNGGCATCGACGTGATCTATCCGGAGGAGAATGCGGCCCTGCACGCCGAGATCAAGGCGCGCGGTGTGGTGCTCTCCGAAATGCCGCCGGGAACGGTGCCGCAAGCGCGGCATTTTCCGCGCCGCAACCGCATCATATCCGGCATCGCCATGGGTACGCTGGTGGTCGAGGCAGCACCGCGCTCAGGGTCGTTGATCACGGCACGCTTCGCCCTTGACCAGGGGCGCGAGGTCTTCGCCGTACCGGGCTCGCCGTTGGACCCGCGTGCCCGTGGTTGCAATGATTTGATTCGCCAGGGCGCGGTCCTGGTCGAATCCGCGGCGGACGTCCTGCGGGCGATCGAGGCTACTCTCAGAACGCCCGCCAAGGAGCCCCCAGCGGCGGAATTCCTGGCTGCGGACCCGGTTTTGCCCCCCGAGTCCGAGGTTGCGGAAGGGCGCCGCATGGTCGAGGAATTGCTTGGTCCGACGCCAGCGGCGGTTGACGAAGTGATCCGACAATGCCAAGTGTCTGCCGCGATCGTGCATCTTGTCCTGCTCGAATTGGAGCTTGCCGGTCGTCTGGAGCGCCACCCGGGCAACCGCGTGGCGCTCATCGCCGGTGCTCCGGATTGACGTCTGGCGGGCGCCGATCGTTTCCTTTTAACAGAGCCGTCGCGCCGCAGTGCAGTCCCGCAAATGAACGTCGTCGTCGTCGAATCGCCCGCCAAGGCGAAAACCATCAACAAGTACCTGGGTAAGGACTATCAGGTCCTGGCCAGCTACGGGCACGTGCGCGACCTACCGGCCAAAGACGGCTCGGTCGATCCCGAGCACGACTTCACCATGCTCTGGCAAGTCGACGAGCGCGGCGAAAAGCGCCTGCGTGAGATCGCCCAGGCGATCAAGGGCGCCGAGCGCCTCTATCTGGCGACGGACCCCGACCGCGAGGGCGAGGCCATTTCCTGGCACATCGCGGAGGAATTGCGCCGCCGCAAGGTGCTCCGCGACATCGAGGTCAAGCGCGTCGTCTTTAACGAGGTTACCCGCACCGCGGTGCTGCAAGCATTCGAAAACGCCCGCGATCTGAACCAGGAATTGATCGAGGCCTATCTGGCGCGCCGGGCGCTGGATTATCTGGTTGGCTTCACGCTCTCCCCTGTGCTTTGGCGAAAGCTGCCGGGCAGCCGCTCGGCCGGCCGGGTTCAATCCGTCGTCCTGCGCATGATCTGCGAGCGCGAGGCGGAGATCGAGGTCTTCCGGCCGCGCGAGTATTGGACCGTCGATGCGACACTGACCGCCCCCACCGGCGAGGCGTTCACGGCGCACCTGACTCATCTGGACGGCCGCAAGCTGGACCGCTACGACCTGGCCGACGAGGGGGCGGCGCGCCAAGCCGCCGGCGTGCTCGAAGCCGCCGCGACCTTCGCCGTCGCCACCGTCGAGCGCAAAACCGTCAAGCGCAATCCCTATCCGCCGTTCACGACCTCGACCCTGCAACAGGAGGCCTCGCGCAAGCTCGGCTTCGGGGCGACGCGGACCATGCGTGTGGCGCAAAAGCTGTATGAAGGCATCGACCTCGGGGGCGAAACGGTCGGCCTAATCACCTATATGCGTACCGATGGCGTGCAGGTGGCGAACGAGGCGATTCAGGCCACCCGCCAACTGGTCAGCGACCAGTACGGGGACGACTACCTTCCGTCGACACCCCGCCTATACAAAAGCAAGGCGAAGAATGCGCAGGAAGCGCACGAGGCGATCCGCCCGACCACCCTGTCGCGCCGGCCGCAGGATCTGGCGCGCAGCCTTGATCCAGACGGTCTGAAACTCTACGGCCTGATCTGGAATCGCATGGTGGCCAGCCAGATGGAAAGCGCCCGCCTGGATCAAGTCGCCGTGGACATCGCCGCCGACGGAAATCGCGCCGGCCTGCGCGCCACCGGCTCCGTCGTGGTCTTCGACGGCTTCCTGACCCTCTATCAGGAAAGCCGCGACGAGGCGAAGAACGGTGGCGACAACGACAGCGACCGCCGCCTGCCGAAACTAAATGAGGGTGATTCGGTACAGCGACAGGCCGTTTTGCCCGAGCAACATTTCACCCAGCCGCCGCCACGCTACAGCGAGGCGAGCATGGTCAAGAAGCTGGAAGAAATGGGTATCGGCCGCCCCTCCACCTATGCCTCGATCATGCAGGTCTTGCAGGATCGCGACTACGTGCGCCTGGACAAGCGCCGTTTCGTGCCCGAGGACCGCGGGCGCCTGGTCACGGCGTTTCTGAGCAGCTTCTTCCCCCGCTACGTTCAGTACAATTTCACCGCCGACATGGAGACCCAGCTCGACGATATCTCCGGCGGCCGCGAAAACTGGAAAGCTGTGCTGCGACAGTTCTGGGAGGCCTTCAGTAGGGCCGTCAGCGGCACCAAGGATCTTTCCATCACCGAGGTCATCGACGCCCTGGACGCCGACTTGGGGCCGCATTTCTTTCCCGCCAATCCGGATAAGCCGGACGCGGATCCGCGCGCCTGCCCGGTCTGCGGCACCGGCCGCCTGGGCCTTCGGCTGGGCCGTAGCGGCGGTTTCATCGGCTGCTCCAGCTATCCCGAGTGCCGCTACACGCGCCCCCTGGCGGTGCCCGGCAACGGCGAGGCGGACGACAATGCCGCCTTGATCCAACCGCGGGAGCTGGGCAACGACCCGAAAACCAACCTGCCGGTAACGCTCCGCAAGGGCCCCTTCGGAATTTACGTTCAGCTTGGCGAGACCCCAGAGAAAGCTAAGGGTAAGGGCAAGAAAAAGGATAAGGACGCGGAAAAGCCGAAGCGTTGCTCTCTGCCCAAAGGCATGGGGCCGGACGACGTAACCCTGCCCATTGCGCTGGCGCTGCTCTCTCTCCCGCGCGAGATCGGTATGCACCCCGAGAGCGGAACGCCGATCACCGCCGGCATTGGCCGCTACGGACCCTATGTAAAGCACGGCTCGACCTATTGCTCGGTCCCGGCGGACGAGAGCGTTCTCGACATCGGCCTTAATCGCGCGGTGACCCTGATCGCCGAGGCGCCGGCCAAGCGCGGCGGCACCGGCAAAGCGCTTGCCGATCATCCGGCCGACGGCAAACCGATCACTCTGCATAGCGGCCGCTATGGCCCCTACATCAAGTGCGGCCGTATCATCGCCTCGTTGCCCAAGGGTGTCGAAGCCGAAACCCTGACCGTCGAGCGTGCCGTCGAAATCTTGGCCGCCCGCGCCGAAAAGACGAAGGGCAAAGCCAAAGCCACGCCAGCGAAGACTAAAGCTAAAGCTAAAGCCAAGCCTAAGGCCAAAGCCAAACCCGCCAAGAAAACTCGGCGCAAACCAGCGGCACGTAAGGCCGCCAGCTAACGGACCGGCCCCATTGGCCGATAGAAAACCCACGAAACCGAAATCCCGCCTGCCGCGGGCCGCCAGTAAAAAGGCCGGCGTCAAACGCGCGCGCAAAGCGACGACCCGCCCGTTGCCAACGCGTGATGAGGTCCTCGCCTTCATTCGAGAGAGCCCGACGCCCGTGGGCAAGCGGGAGATTGCCCGCGCCTTCCGCCTGAAAGGCAGCGACAAGATTCCGCTCAAAGCGTTGCTCAAGGAGCTGGCGGCCGAGGGGCTGTTGGATCGCCAACCGAGGCGCAAGGTCTCCTCACGCGGTGCCTTGCCTCCGGCGGCCGTGATCGAGGTCTCGGGCATCGACGAGGACGGCGAATTGCTGGCCCGGCCGGCCGCCTGGGACTTGCCCGAGGCTCCGCCGACCATCTACCTGGCGCCGGACAAGCGCAGCCGCGCCGCCCTGGCGCCGGGCGACCGGGTCCTGGCGAAGCTACAGCGCATCGACGACCGCACCTACGAGGCGCGGACCATCCGCCGCGTCGCCAAGGTCGAGCGCCGGGTCCTTGGAGTCTATGAAATTGGCGATGCCGGCGGCCGCCTGCGCCCGACCGACCGCCGTGCCCGCGACGACTTTATTTTACGTTCGGAACATGCCGCCGGAGCCGAGCCAGGCGAACTAGTGCTGGCCGAGGTTCGGCCCGGCACGCTACGCGCGGCCCGGCGCGAGGTGCGCGTCCTGGAGCGCTTGGGGCCGGTGGGCGATGCCCGCAACCTCAGCCTGATTGCCATCCACGAGCACGAGTTGCCTGTGGACTTCCCACCCGACGCGCTGGCGGACGCCGGGGCCGCGGAGGCCGCGCCGTTGGACGCGCGCACCGATCTGCGCGCCCTGCCCCTGGTCACCATTGACGGTGCCGATGCCCGCGACTTCGACGACGCGGTCTGGGCCGAGGCGGATGCCGACAAGCGCAACTCGGGCGGCTGGCACATCATGGTCGCCATCGCGGACGTAGCCGCCTATGTGCGCCCTGGCTCGGCCCTCGACCGCGCCGCTTTCGACCGCGGCAACTCGGCCTACTTCCCAGACAGGGTCGTGCCCATGCTGCCCGAGGCCCTGTCGAACGGCTGGTGCTCGCTCAGACCCAACGAAGACCGCCCCTGCCTGGTGGCGGAGATGTGGTTGGACGCCGAAGGCAGCTTGCGCAAGCACCGCTTTCACCGCGCCCTTATGCGCTCAGCGGCGCGTCTGACCTACGAACAGGTGCAGGCGGCGCACGACGGCCACCCGGACGCGCTCACCGAGCCCTTGCGGGATTCGGTGCTGGCACCGTTGTACGGTGCCTATGGCGCGCTGCTGGCGGCGCGCGAAAAACGGGGCACCCTTGATCTGGACCTGCCGGAGCGCCGGGTGGTGCTGGCCGAGGACGGGACCGTCGCGGCCATCGAGGCGCGCGATCGCCTGGACAGCCACCGCCTGATTGAGGAGTTCATGATCACCGCCAATGTCGCCGCGGCGGAACGGCTGGAGACCTTGCGCCAACCGTGCATGTACCGGGTGCACGACCAGCCCGACCCGGTGAAGATCGAGGCGCTGCGGCAGATTCTGGACGGCCTCGGTGTGCGCCTGGCCAAGGGCCAGGTCGTCCGCCCGCGTGTCCTCACTCAGATTCTGCACAACGTTCGCCAATCGCCGGCCGCGCGTATGATCAACCAACTGGTTCTGCGCGCCCAGAGCCAGGCGGTCTACAGCCCGGCGAACATCGGCCATTTCGGCCTGGCGCTCGCCAAATATGCCCACTTCACCTCGCCGATCCGCCGTTATGCCGATCTGCTGGTGCACCGGGCGCTGATCCGTGGCCTTGGCCTGGGCAACGACGGGCTGCCGCCCGNCNCCGAGGGACGTTTGCCCGAGATNGGNGANCACATCAGCNCCACNGANCGCCGTGCCNCNACNGCCGAGCGNGACGCCGTCGACCGATTCACCGCCGCNTTCCTGCAGGACAAGGTGGGCACCATCTTCGGCGCGGCCATCAACGGGGTGACCCGGTTCGGCCTGTTCGTCACCTTGGACGACACCGGCGCCGACGGGCTGGTACCCATGAGCCTGCTGCCCGACGACTTCTATGATCACGTCGAGGCGGAACACGCCCTCATCGGCCGCCGCTGGGGCCGGGCCTACCACCTGGGCCAACGTGTCCGGGTCCGCCTGCGCGAGGCCGAGCCAGTGACGGGCGGCTTGATCCTGGAGCTGATCGAAGGTGACGAGCAGGCCGGCGGCAAGAGCGACAAATGGAAACCCGCGCGCCAAGGCCGCCCCCGCCACAAGGCGGGTAAGAAGGCCAGTAAAAAAGCGGGCATGAAACACGCGCCCAAAAAGAAACCGTCGGGCAAACGGCGCAAGAAACCGGCACGCGGACGCTGAAGCATGATTCGTCGCCGAATAATCGCAGATTTCATGACCCCATAATCTTTGATACTATTTCCGCGCTGTTTGGGAACGTCGGCGAAGCGAGGGTGGAAACATGCCTACCGTAAATCCGATCGTTAGCGACTATTCGGACCATGACGCACTTGGACTTGCTGCACTGGTGCGCAAAAAAGAAGTCAAAGCCAGCGAACTGGTGGAAGAGGCTATTCGCCGTGTCGAAGCGCTGAATCCGAAACTCAACGCGGTCATCTACAAGACATACGACATCGCGCGCGCAACCGCCGATGGGGCACTGCCCGACGGGCCGTTTGCCGGCGTGCCTTACATGCTCAAAGAATTGGCGACCATGTGGGAAGGGCTGCCGACCACCAACAGCTGCCCGTATTTCAAGGACTTCGTTGCACCGGTTGACTTGGAAATTGTGACTCGGATTAAGAAGGCCGGGTTTGCACTGGTCGGCAAGACGAATGCGCCGGAGTTTGGCTGGTCGATTACCACGGAGCCGGCCATGTTCGGTCCGGCCCACAATCCCTGGAACGAAAGCGTGACCCCGGGAGGGTCCAGTGGTGGGGCCGCCGCCGCCGTCGCCGCCAGGATCCTGCCGTTGGCCGAGGCCAGCGATGGCGCCGGGTCGATCCGCGTGCCGGCATCCAACAATGGGCTCATCGGTATGAAGCCATCGCGCGGCACCTCGACTTTCGCGCCGATCTGGGCCGACTACTGGCACGGCGGTGCCCAATTCCTGTGCGTTTCGCGGACCGTGCGCGATACGGCGGCCTATCTCGACGTGGTCTATGGCACGTTGCCCGGCGATCCCTACAAGGCCCCCGAGCGGACGCGCCCGTTTCTTGACGAAGCGCGCACCAAACCGGATCGTCTGCGGATCGGATTTACGGTCACGCCACCGGATGGCAATCCGATCCACCCGGAAGCCGTGGCGGCGGTGCAGGCGACTGCGAAACTTCTGGCCGATCTTGGCCACGAAGTGACCGAACACAACATGAGCTTTGACGCCGACGCTGCTTGGCGGACCTACACAAGGATGACGGCGGTCGCAACAGCGTCGGCATTCGAAGGAATGGCGCCGTTCATCGGCCATAAAGTGACGCAAGCCGAAGTATCGCCGACCTTGTGGAGCATAATCCAGCGTGGTTGGGAGATCAGCGGTCCGGCGCACGCAACCGACATTGATGGCCTGCGCATGATTTCCAGGGAAGTCGCGACCGACATAGCGCAGTTCGATGTCTTCCTGACACCGACCCTGACCCAGCCCCCACGCCCTCTCGGGTATTGGGACATGAACGAACCGGACCANGACGTTTACAACGCGAAGTGGACCGANGCCGTGTTCATGTTCCCGTTCAATATATCGGGCCAGCCCGCCATGTCGGTGCCCATGCACTGGTCCGCCGACGGCTTGCCCATGGGGGTTCAGATCGTTGGCCGCAACAATGATGAGGCAACCTTGATCCGGCTGGCCGCGCAACTCGAGCAGGCGCAGCCCTGGATCGACCGCAAACCGCCCATTTGTTCCTAGAAAGGCTCAACCGCCGAAAAAGAAACCTGCGCGCGGACGCTGGAGCCGGCCGGATGCGCAATGTGCTTGCGTTCCGAGCGGCTTCTGCCGGTCTGTTGTAGGTGGTCGGGAAGTAACCTTAACNCGGNAAAGAAAATCCAACGCGCCACTACAAATCAATAGCTTCGCGTGTATGGTTAACAAATCCTTTCGATTTAATAGTAGCCTAGAGCCCCACCCCTCGATTACTATGGCGACGCGACAGGGTAGTCGCGCACGTGGGGTCAAAGGGGTACTTCATGGTGAGGGATTCTGGGGAAGGTATCGGGGCGCCCAGCGCCCAGCGCGGCGCATTGCGCCGCTTAGGCGCCCTATCAGTTGCTTTCTTTATGGTGGCCTGCGCCGCGCAGGACACCGGGACCCCGGCAAAACGTGACTTGTCGCAAGCCACGCGGCTGTTCAGCGTGGGCTTCCAGGACATAACCGATATCTATATCGAGGACGTCAGCGTCTCGGACCTGGCGCTCGCCGGGTTGGGGAACCTGTCCACGGTCGAGCCGGACATCGCCGTAAAGAATGACATCGGCCGGGTCTCGGTTTCGTTCGGCGATCAAACGGCGGGCGTTTTCAACGCACCGCAGAAGTTCGATGCCGAAGGCTGGGGCAATTTGACGGCCACCGCGCTCAAAGTCGTGCGCAACCACAAAGCCAACGCAGACGAGCCGGAACCGGAAAAGCTCTACGAAGTGGTCTTCGACGGCGTCCTCGGGGCGCTGGACAATTTTTCGCGCTATGCCGGACGTGACGAGGCGCGCGAGAACCGGGCCAGCCGGGATGGCTTCGGCGGCATCGGTGTGCGTATCCGCCTCATCGATACCGGTGTTCAAGTCCTGTCGGTGATGGAAGAAACCCCGGCCGAAGAAGCCGGCCTCCAAGACAACGATGTCATTGCCACGATCGACAACGAGTCGACCGTCGGCCTGAGTCAGCGCGAGATCGTGCGCCGCCTGCGCGGCCCGTTGCGCAGCGCCGTCAATCTGGGTGTGCTCCGGAACGATGGGCCGGCGACCATCGACATCCAAGTGGTCCGCGCCCACATCGTGCCGCAGACGGTAAAATACGCGCGCCTTGGCAACATCGCGCACATCCGGGTCAGTGGCTTCAACCAAAGCACGACGCGGTCCCTGCGCGAGAAGCTAAAATTGGCGACGGACGAGGCCTATGGGACGCCGGCCGGTATCGTTCTGGATTTGCGCGGCAATCCTGGCGGACTTCTCGATCAGGCGGTGGCGGTATCCGATCTATTCCTGACCAATGGGCGCATCGTCTCCACCCACGGTCGACATCCCGACAGCCATCAATACTTCGACGCCGAGCCCGAGGATCTGGCCAAGGACCTGCCGGTGGTGGTTCTGGTCAACGGCAACTCGGCCTCTGCGTCCGAGATTGTTGCGGCAGCGCTGCAGGATTTGGGGCGTGCGGTCGTCATCGGCAGCAGCTCATTCGGCAAAGGGACGGTGCAGACCGTGTTGCGTCTGCCGAACGAGGGTGAGTTGACGCTCACTTGGGCGCGCTTCCACGCACCGTCCGGGTACGGCCTGAGCCGGCGCGGAGTCATCCCAGACATTTGCACCAGCGGCAGCGTCGTTGGGCCCGACGAAGTCCTGGACCTGCTGCGCACCGGCGAGTTACCCATCGACCAGGTGACGCGGCGCCGCGACGTCGATCCCAATGATGTGCCGGCGGCCGAGACCCTGCGGGCCAATTGCCCGCCGCGCCAAGGCGAAGCAGACATCGATATCGAGGTCGCGCAACGCCTGCTCGACGATCCGGCCCTGTTTGCTTTGGCCCAAGGCGGCAATCACAACACGGCCCAGCTAGAGTCGGGCCAACTCGAGTCGGGCCAGGCCGCGGAGACAACGCCGCAGTGACCGTCACACCGGCGCGCGCCGCCGGTTTGGTGCTACTGCGGCGAACCGCGCCGGGATCAGCGGATACCTTTGAGGTGCTCCTTGGCCGCCGGCACCGGCGCAGCCGATTCATGCCCAACGTCTATGTCTTTCCCGGTGGCCGGATCGATGACGCGGACGATCAGCCGTCCGGTTTCGCCGAGAATCTGCCTTCCGCACCCGGGCTATCCTCTGTCGAGGAGCACAAACTCACGGTCTTCGCCCGCGGCGCCTTGCGCGAGACCTTTGAGGAGACGGGGCTGCTGGTCGCGCCGGCCGATGCGCCGTCGGCAACCGTCAAGCCGCAGACACGCGGCGTCTGGGCCGCCTACTCGGAGGCCGGGCTTGTCCCGGCCTTCACAGCGTTAAGCTTGATTGCGCGTGCCATTACGCCCGCCGACTATCCCATTCGATTCGACACCTACTTTTTCACAGCCGACGGGGCCATGGCTCACGGCGATCTGGCCGGCGACGGTGAGCTTGAGGATGTCGGCTGGGTCCCGGTTGGCTCGGCCCCCGCCTTGCCCATGGCCAAGGTCACCCGCCTGATCCTGCAGGAAGCCCTGGCCCGCCAAGGGGATCCCGCCAAAACTAAGGATTTTGCGACCTTCAGCGTCTAGGGAACCCTTGACTTGCCGGCCTGGACGGCTATCTTCCCCGCCAACGCAGTTCGCGACCCGGCGACAAGGACAATACCATGGCCAAGCCGACGACCCTTTTGATCAAGTTGGTCAGCACCGCCGATACGGGCTACTTCTATGTGACCAAGAAGAACCCGCGTACCGCGACGGAAAAGCTGGCGCTGCGCAAATATGACCCGCGCGCGCGCAAACACGTGATTTTCAAAGAATCTAAAATGAAATGACGGAGTGCCCGGGGGCCGCTTAACCGCCCTTTGGCCTACCGACGGCCGCCAACCAGGCGGCCGTTTTTCGTTGAATCAGGCGGACTTCACCGTCTCTGGCGTCCGATTGTTGGCGTCTGACGAGTCGGCCTCGTCGGCAGCGCGCACTTGATTACGCCCCCCCTTCTTGGCGGCATAGAGCGCCGCATCGGCGCGTGTCAGTAGCCCTTCGACCGACTCCGACGGATCCATGGTCGTCGCCACCCCGATCGATGCGGTAACCGGCAAACCGTCCACATGGCCCGGCACAGCGAACGGCTGTTCGGCAAGGCGGCTGCACAGACGTTCGGCGACAGTGATGGCCACTTCCGCCGGCGTGCTCGGCATGATGACCACGAATTCCTCGCCTCCATAACGCGCCACCAAGTCGATGTCGCGGATGCTGGTGCTGACCCGCTCGGCCACGCCCTTTAGGATTCGATCACCGCAGGCATGTCCGAAAGTGTCGTTGACCTTCTTGAAGTGGTCCAAATCGAAGATCATGACCGATACGGGCTTCGCGGTTTCCGCGATCTCGGCAATCTTCCGCGCGAGATGGTCATCCATATAGCGGCGGTTGTAGACCCCTGTCAGGGTATCCGTGTAGGCCAACGAAACACTGCTCTCCAGCATGTTGCGTAGGCGGTCGTGATAACGTCGGCGGCGAACCTGAGTACGCGTGCGAGCGCGTAGCTCGTCCTTGTCAATGGGGCGGACCAGGTAGTCAGTGACTCCGATATCGAGACCCTTGGCAAGCTGCTTCAGATCACCTTCGTCCAGGATCATGAGTATGGGGACGTGACGCGTCTCCTCCTGGGAGCGCAGCTGCGAACAGAGCCGCAGTCCATCCTCTCCCTGCAGGCGCAGCGCCACGATCACCAGGTCGAATGCACCCGACCGGCCAAGTTCCAAGGCCTCGGCACTGCTGGTGGCAAGCTCGACCGTGTGCCCGGCGTCAGCCAGATATTCCCGCACCAACTTAGTCGTTTGCTCCGCACTGTCGACAAGAAGGACCTTGCCGGTGATGGCCGCCCCTTCGTCGCCATACGGGTCCTTGCCGGCGATTTGGAACCGGCCCGTCGCCATGTGGCGAATGCGCAGCTCGTCCATCATCACTTTGAGCCGCGTGAGCGAGCGCACACGGGCAAAAAGCGCGACATCATTGACCGGCTTCGAGAGAAAATCGTCGGCGCCGGCCTCAAGCCCGCGCACCCGATCGGTCGATTCCGTTAAGGCGGTTACCATGACGATGGGAATGTGCTGGGTGTTGGGATCGGTCTTCAGGCGCTTCGCGACCTCGAATCCGTCGAGGCCCGGCATCATGATGTCGAGGAGGATTAGATCCGGCGCGTTCGATGCCGCCAAATCAAGAGCCGACGGGCCGTCAGTCGCCGTGACGACCTCAAAATACTCGGCCGTCAGCTTTGCTTCGAGAAGTCTTAGATTCGCTGGTGTGTCGTCGACAACCAGGATACGGGCAGTCATATGGCCCCTCCGCCCCGGCGGTCAGTTCAGATATCGCTGGACGGTTTCCAGGAAGCTCGTCACCGAGATCGGTTTCGCAATGTACGCCTCGCACCCCCCCTCGCGGATCTTCTCTTCATCCCCCTTCATGGCGAAGGCGGTGACCGCAATCACCGGGATCGACTTTAGATCGTCATCCTCTTTGATCCATTTGGTCACCTCTAGACCGGATACCTCCGGCAACTGGATGTCCATGAGGATCAGATCGGGGTGATGCTCGCGCGCCATGCGCAACGCTTCCATCCCGTCCTTGGTCTGCAGGATGTTATAGCCATGCGCCTCGAGCAAATCGTGGAAGAGCTTCATGTTGAGCTCGTTGTCCTCGACGACGAGGACGGTCTTCGCTGCGCCGTTTACGGATTCGGTGGGCACGCGCTTTTATTCCTCTATAACTTTGGCTAGGCAATGGCCCGATAAGCCGGCCATATTAGGCCCTCGTGTGCGAGGACACCAACGGTGTCGTCGGCCCCGGCCCGCCTCGCCTGCCGTATCGAACCACCGTATTCCAGGAAAACCCTAGGCGAATAGTGTTAACGATTGGTAATCCCTTTTTAGCAGCGCCCGCGCACCTCCCAGCCGTAGGCCGAAGCGACATATGAGTATATTCGCATAACATACTGTTAATATGAGGCTCTCTGCGCCACAGCATCTTGGTTTATTGTCGCGACTGCGCCTTCCCCACCTCCAGCAACCACTTCACCGCATTGTCCAACAGATTCGCAAGCGTCTGGACACATAATTGCCAATGAACTATGCGGGAAGGCCCGGCAAACATGCCTGGTCGCGGCAAGCAGGGCGGAGAATACGGTGTGACGATTTATTTGGCCGTGGCGGCGGGCGGGGCGTTGGGCGCCGTTGGTCGGTATATCGTCATCTCACGCACCGGCGCCCTTTTGGGTACCGGTTTTCCCTTCGGAACCCTTGTGGTCAACGTGGCTGGCTCGTTCCTATTGGGAGCGGTCGTTGCCGCCGCGGCGTCAGGGGCCGCCGCGCCGGGAACCGCCGACAACGTGCTCGCCTTTCTCGGCGTCGGTGTTCTTGGCGGCTTCACCACGTTTTCAACGTTCGCCCTGGATGTCGCCTATCTGGCCGGCCGGCGGGCCTTACGCGCCGCGGCGCTTTACGTCGTCGTTTCGGTCATCTTCTCGATTGCGGCCTTTGCCGCGGGCCTGTCCCTGGCGCATATCCTGGCCTAGCCCCCGCATTCCGGTCCATACTGGCCGGTCCATGTCGACGCAAGAACCCCTTCGCCTGGGAGTCGATCTCGGTGGCAGCAAGATCGAGATCATCGCCATTGGCAGTGGCGGCCGGGAGCTAGCCCGCCGCCGCGTTGCCACACCGCGCAACGACTACGCCGGGACTGTGCGCGCGGTTGCCGGACTTGTTTCCGGCGTGGAAGACGAATTGGGCCGCCGCGGCAGTGTGGGCATCGGCATCCCTGGTGCCGTTTCGCCAGCAACAGGCGCCATCAAGAACGCCAACTCCACCTGGCTGATCGGCCGTCCGTTTGACCGCGACGTAGCGGCGGCCATCGGCCGACCGGTGCGCCTGGCGAATGACGCCAATTGCTTTGCCCTGTCCGAAGCGCAGGACGGCGCCGCCGCTGGCGCCGAGATCGTCTTCGGCATCATCCTGGGCACCGGCGTCGGCGGCGGCATAGTCGTCCATCGACGGCCGCTGGTGGGGCGCAATGCCATCGCCGGTGAATGGGGGCACAACCCCCTGCCCTGGCCGCGTGATGACGAGCGGCCCGGCCCGGCGTGCTATTGCGGCCAGAGCGGGTGCATCGAGACCTTTCTGTCCGGCCCGGGGCTAGCCCGCGATCATGCCCTGGCCGGCAGCGGCGACCATACCGCAGACCATATAGCGGCAGCGGAAGATGCCGACGCGCGGGCAACCATGCGCCGGTATCTGGACCGGCTGGGCCGGGCGCTGGCGCACGTAGTCAACATCGTCGATCCGGATGTGATCGTCCTCGGCGGTGGCCTCAGCAATATCGACGGGTTAACCCAGGGCTGGCCGGGCCGCCTGGCCCCATACGTCTTCTCCGACCGGGTCGATACCCGCGTGGTGCGCGCCCGGCATGGCGATTCCAGTGGCGTGCGCGGCGCCGCGTGGTTGTGGGCGGAGGACGAAGCAGCCGCCGGAGCTGGCGCATGAGCACCCTGTGCCGCTCCTGTCTGGCCGGCCAGCCCGAAAAACCGACCGAGCCGCGCTGTCCGGTCTGCGGCGGGCGGCGCCTG
>JGI24023J19991_10000948_pt1 | contig 22732 bp, 23 predicted proteins | sample Cruoilmetagenom1_FD_19991 | JGI IMG/M metagenome (IMG submission 19991) | reverse complement strand
TGACCCTTAGCAGACATCCGTGGACGGCGACAAATCCGAACAGACTGACCTTGTGACTGGTTCAGAATCCGGGTTCAGGTCACTTTTGGTCGGATTCTTACTTATCCTCCGAGGATGGCGGGGTTTCATTCGGCATGATCCGCCTGACAAGCGGTTCCATCGTCAGGCCCTGGACAATGATCGAGAAGACGACCACAGCGTAGGTTGCGGTGAGGATCGGGGCCTTGTAGGCGACCGCCGGCAGGGACAGCGCCAGCGCCACCGAGATGCCGCCGCGCAGGCCGCCCCAGGTCAGTATCCGAATGGCTCCCCTCGTGAAGCGTTCGCGGATGGCCATGAGGCCGATCGGCACCGAGACGGAGATCCAGCGCGCGGCAAGCACTATGGGGATCGCGGCGAGCGCCAGCCCGGCATGCTCGGGGCTTGGCCGGATGACGAGGACTTCGAGCCCGATGAGCAGGAAGAGCACGGAGTTCAGGATCTCGTCGGTCAACTCCCAGAACTCGAACACATGCCGGCGCGTCTTTTCGCTCATCGCCAGGCGCGCGCCCTGATTTCCAATGAGAAGGCCCGACACGACCATGGCGATCGGTCCGCTGACATGCAGATGCAGCGCGGCCGTATAGGCCCCGGTTACGAGCGCGAGAGTAATCATGATCTCCAGATTGCGTTCGTCCAGCGAATACATGAGCAGGAAAGCGACGAGCCCGCAGACCAGGCCGAGCGCAGCGCCCCCAAAGGCTTCGGCGATGAACAGACCCGCCACCTGAAGCGGCCCGAGCTCGCCCGCGCCGTGTCCGGCGCCCGCCGCCAGCGCCACCATGATAGTGAAGATGACTACGCCGACCCCGTCATTGAAAAGCGACTCGCCGGCGATCTTGGCGCTTAGCAGGGGCGGGACGTGAACGGTCTTCAGGATGCCGAGCACGGCCACGGGGTCGGTCGGGGATATCAGCGCGCCGAAGACCAGCGCCCATATGAAGGGCAGGTCGAACTCCAAGAACCGGGCCACGGACCAGATGGCGCCGCCGACCAGGAAGGTGGAGATGAGGACGCCGACGGTCGCCATTAGCGTGATGGCCCATTTGCGCGCCGCGATCTCGGAGAGGTCGATATGGACCGCTCCGGCGAAGAGAAGCGCACTCAGGAAGCCCTCCATCAGGGCCTCGTGGAAATCGATATCGATGAGTACGTCGCGGACGGTGGCGCCGATTTTCAAGCCGGGCGCCACAATGTCTATCGTCAGGATTGCAGCCGAGGCCACAAGCGCGATAACCACCAGGCCGATGCTCTGCGGCAGCTTAAGAAGGCGGTGATTGACGTAGCCGAATAGGGCAGACAGCCCCAGCAGGATCGCCAGGATATCCAGCAATGTCATGCTCTTGGACCCGATTTCGAATGTCTACTGTCTCTGTATCCCGCCCAAATCTGGATGTCACAGATCTTATGGATCACTCTAAGGTGCCACTTGTGAGTATGTTCGAAGGTTTGCCAATGCCCAAAAATGGACGTTCCATCCTGTGCAGTTCGATGCCCGCTCTTGCAGGTATTACGGACTTCAGACATGGCTATGCCGAATGTCTGCCAACGACCCCTAGGGACGCTTAACGGCAGCGTCCCGCCCGTCCACCCGGAGCCTTCCCCCTGTCAAACGCTATCAGTTTTCGGGCATCTTCTTGAAGCCTACACCTACCATATGTTGATGCGACTGGCGCTGAGATTATACATGATGCTGTTCATTGCGTAGGTGTTGTTGCTGGCTGCGGCCGGCGCACCAAACGGAGAACCAGGCATGATACTCACCTTGACATCATCAAAGGTGGCCGTGGAAAAGTTCAATTTCGCCGTGTCGCCGGCAATCGTTCCTGCATCCTTTCTTTAACTTGCCCATCATCTTATTGGTTCAACTTGGCTCTTGGTTCTCACTCCGCATGCTGGTCATTGGCTGTTCCCGCAGTGATAATCGCGGGTGGGGCAGCTGTATTGGTTTTTCACGGTCGAGGCTCATAGACATGGACGAAGCTCAAAGCATCGCGATTCTAGTGGTCGCCGCCACTGTGTTCTGGGCGTTTCTCGCGCTCAAGAAGAGGATTGAATTTCTCGAACATGAGGTTCGGTGGCTGAGAAGCGAACTCAATGACATCAAGCTGATTGATACGGACAGCCCGCGTTCGTGAAGCGTCCGCCAACAGGTTTGCCTCTCTTTTGGAAGAGGGACGGTTGGTAGATTTCTTGATGTCCGCCTCTGGCACTAGGCGGCAGCGAGTGTTGTGCCGAGGAGGTGTCTCCTCTTGATCCCTAACGGACGTCATCTACCGTGCAAACGAAGGTGGCAGTCTCGAAGAACCACCGCTTATCTGACGCCCGTCACTGCGAGGCGGATCACTTCGGGCGAGCCTGTGAAATAACGGAAGGGAATGTGTGTCCAGGGAGGCTGGGGGACGCTCTTTGCTGCCTCAAGATAGTCTACTCTGACTACGCCGGTGCGGCGATTAATGTATACGTTGTTCATTGGGTCTGATCTTGTTCCCGATAGCCGATTCTTTCGAAGGGATTGACCACACTCGATAGTATGTTGAGAAGATGAGCTCCTACACGTTTCAGATAGCGAACGTAAAGTGCGACCACTGCGGTTTGCGCGCCCCCCATGGACTCGTCATCTCCCTTGACTAGCTCGGCGATGATCTCATCCACGTCCGTCCGGATCCCGCTACACTCGTCAATGAGCCTGCGTGCTGCCTGGCGATTGGAGGATTCTAGGATACCCCGTATTTCTCCAAACAGCTTCTCCACGATCTGCTCGACATCCCCAACGCGTTGCTCGAATCTTCCGCAATCGAGCTTTCGAGGGTATGTAGTCGCGAGCTCCGAGATATTCTTCGTATAGTCGCCGATACGCTCGATATCGATGACGATACTGGTTAACACAAGTCCGGGAACAAGATCCACCATTCCTGCAATCGCGAGGTAACGCAGAACTCTTCTGCGTACCTGGATCTGATAAGCATTGATGCCCTGGTCTTCCTCGTAGATGTTCAGGTTCATTCGTGTAGTAGCGACATCGCGCAGAAGGTTGACTGATTCCTGGAACATACTGTGCGTCTTCTCGAGCATCTCATAGGATTCCTTGAGTGCCAGATTAAGCGAGTTGTCTCGTCGCCAGATTTCGTAGATTTCTCTGAATCTCATCATCGACTTCACCTCATCAAGAATATCAGAGCCATCGGGATGGCAAAGAAGACCAGGATGACGTAGCCCAATGGTACCAGACGCGAGCGCTGAGCATATTTCGCCAGAAGCTCGGCCAAGCCGAGGGGGATACGGCGAAGCGGCCACACCAGAACGATCCCGGTGACGTTGTACAGCAAGTGAGCGAGAGCAACGGTCACCGCGGCCTCGTTGCCGGTGACCAGGGCCGCGAACATCGCTGTCAGCGTTGTTCCGACGTTCGCTCCTAGTGCGTAGGGGAAGACCTGTTGCAGCGTGAGAAACCCCGCCCCCGCTAACGGTACGGCGAGTGAGGTCGTCATGGAGCTGCTTTGGAGCAGGGCTGTCAACACAAAGCCAAGAACCATGGCCCGGCCCGCCGTTTTGAAGAGCACCTTGTCGAAGAACCGCTCAATCCTTCCGGTAAGACGATGCTTCAGCGTTTTTACAAGATAGCTGAGTGACAAAAAGAGCAAGGCCAGAGCCAGGATGAGCAGCAGCAAAGCAGATTCGAAAACCAGATCAGTAATGAGCTCGACAACCGGGTCGATGACGGCATTCAGCGGATCAAAGGTATGCAGTCCTCCGATCTGGGCGAACTGCTTCGAGAGAAACGCAGCGCTCGCTCCCAAAACGTTGAAGGCTACCTGCAGAGGGAGCAATATCGCAATGGAACAGATTTCGAAGAAATCGTCGACGACGGCGGCGGCGAACGCTCTACGGAACTCCTTTGGCTTATTGATCTGTCCGGCTGCCACAAGAGCGTTTGTGACGCTGGTTCCCATATTTGATCCCATGATGACGGGTACCGCCTGCGCAACATCCAATCCACCTGCCGCAACGAGACCGACGGTGAGGGAGGTCACCAGTGACGAGCTCTGCACCATGCTGGTGGCAAGGATACCGACGAAGAGACCCACGAAGGGATTCGAGGTCAATGAAAGCAATTCGGTTAAGACGCCGCCGCCAAGCATCTTCAGGGAAACTTCCAGTAGGGAGATGCTCAAGAAGAACAGATATATGAGAAATGGTATAGGGAAAAACCCTATCACCGGCCCGACGAGGCTGCGCATGGTCCGCTTGGCTTCCCCAAGGATTTTCTCGACAAGAGAGTCTGGAAGAACGCCCAAATGTGTTCTCGCAATTCCGCTTCTAGGTTATAGGTGGGACATGACGCTGCCAAGGCTTCGTGAGTTCGAAGATGTCTGAATGAGGGGCGTCCCGTCATTCGATAACCTGCGCCTGAGGAAATACTGGCCGTGTGTTCTAATCAGGGTACTGACACGAATCAACGAGACTGAATTATGATCCGTGGCAGCGATGCTGTCAGTCTAATGTGAACCAATCTCCGAAGTCGAGACAGCGGGGATTTCAGGTCGCGAATCGACGCCATTCCGTCGAGGCTGCCGGACGGCTTTGCATGAAGTTGCGTCGGCAGGTTGGATGGCGGTCCCCACTGAAGTGATTGTGGATCGAGGCTTGGACCGGTTGCGCAGGGTGTAAGGATTTTCGTCCCGCTCCCATCAGCTTGAAGTAGAAGAAATCAGCGCCCTGCCACTGATCGAGGGTTTCTAAGACTTCAACCGACCATCCGTCCAAATTGAAACGGCGGGGCATCTGTTCGCCGCGGCCACCGATGTAGCATTCGACCTTCACACGCATTGCAGCCGGATCCGAATAAGATCTTCAGTCGAGATGGTGCTTGCCGATTAGCTGAACGAAGCTTGCATGCGGGCCATTGTCGCCCTTACCTTCGGAAAAGCGGACCTCCTGACCGACCTCAGGTGCGTTGAATCCGGCACCGGCGACCGCGTTGCGATGGAAATAGATCTCGCGACCGTCGGATGTCGCAATGAAGCCGTGATCTTCCTCCGGCACGAGCTCAGAGCCGACTTGACCGAGGGCGCCTGTCACTAAGATGCTGCGCATCGACCCGCTGTTCCCTTTCAAAGGTTGCAAATCCATTCTAAGGGTGTTTGAGAGGGCCTCAATCGCAATACGGCGAATTGCTGTATGGGCACTCGTGCCGCATTTCAAATGCCTCATTCGAGGAAAGACCGATGTCCAGCAATTCTTCAACATGCCCCAAAGATCCAAACAATCCGGTCCGAGACCGCGAAGATGACGCCGGAATGTCGTTCCAAAGTGTTTTGTGTCATAGCCCGTTTGGGATTCGCCAGTTCGAGCAAGAATTATCATGACGCAGAAGGACGTCTTTACGATTACAGCCGATGACCTAGCGCTGTTCACCGACTTGTATGAACTCGCCATGATGCAATCATATTTCGACGCGGGGTTGAATGACGATGCGGTGTTCTCACTCTTCATACGGCGGCTGCCGGAGGGTCGCAACTTCCTTTTAGCCTGTGGTCTTGCAGATGTACTCGTGAGCTTGGAGTCGCTGCGATTTACTGCGGATGCGATCGCCTATTTGAATTCCTTGGGCAAGTTCTCTGACACGTTCCTTGATTGGCTTTCCGCCTTCCGATTTGAAGGCGACGTGTATGCGGTGCCCGAGGGCACGCCTGTCTTTGCCAACGAACCGATTCTTGAGGTCGTCGCTCCTATCGGTCAGGGGCAACTTATCGAGACCCTGGTGATGAACCAGATCCATTTGCAGACACTCCTGGCATCAAAGGCAGCCCGCGTGGTGAAGGCGGCCCGAGGACGCACGGTAGTTGATTTCGGAGCGCGCCGAATGCATGGATTGGATGCGGCGCTCCGAGCCGCACGTGCGTTCCATATTGCGGGAGTTGATGCGACCTCGAACGTGCTGGCGGGTGAACGTTATAGCATCCCGGTCGCAGGAACGATGGCGCACAGTTACATCGAAGCCTTTGACAGGGAGTATGAGGCATTCCGCACCTTCACTCGCAGTCATCCGAAGACAATCCTCCTCGTAGACACCTATGACACAATCGAGGGTGTGAAGAATGTTGTCAGGCTTGCACGCGAACTTGGGGACGCTTTCCAGGTGCAGGGCATAAGACTCGACTCCGGGGACTTGGCGGAACTCGCCATAGAGTCACGAAAATTGTTAGATACGGCCGGTCTTGAGAGCGTCGGCATCTTCGCAAGCGGAGGAATCGACGAGCATGTTATCGCCAACCTCGTGAATCAGGGCGCGCCGGTGACAGGTTTCGGTGTCGGAACGGCCATGGGCGTCTCGGACGATGCCCCGGCTCTTGATATCGCCTACAAGCTTTGCGCTTATAGCGGTGAGGGGCGACTCAAACTTTCACCGGGCAAGCAGACGTATCCGGGGCGCAAGCAGGTCTTCCGCCTCGAGAAAGGCGGCAAGGCTGTCCACGACACTATTGCAACGGCTGATGAGGACCTGCCGGGCCGAGCGCTGATCGAACTTGTTATGCAAAATGGCAAACGGTGTAACGGCTTGACACAAGACCTCGACCAGATGCGCAGCTTTGCGCAGCAACAACTCGCCAGCCTTCCCGCGGCCGTAACCTCAATTGATCCTTTAATGGAACCATATCCGGTTCATATCAGCGATGGCGTTGAGGCCGCGAGAGTGCGCGTGATCGAAAAGTTGGAGCAAGAGAAGCTCGGTGAGCCGTCGCGCTAAGGCCGGCTATTCCTCCACTATGACGCCCGCGCGTTCTAGCTCCTCCAGAGCCTTTGAGCCTCCTTCAAGTGTGACAGGCCGGGTTGCCGTCTTAATCAGATGAACCTCTAATCCCTCCTTCGCGGCGTCGAGCGCCGTGGCGCGAACGCAGACATCAAGAGCCAAGCCTGCGATCCATACCCGGCGTACGTTGCGCCTCGCAAGTTCGTCGGCGAGGCCCGTTTCGTCAAATGCGGAATACTGGTCCCTATCGAACCGCGTGCCCTTGGTCACGATTACCGCGCCCGCGGGAAGCGAAAGTTCAGAATGAAACGCTGCGCCGTCGGAATCCTGGATGCAGTGTGGCGGCCAAGCGCCACCTTCAGAATCGAAACTCATATGGCTCTCGGGGTGCCAGTCGCGCGAAACGTAGATGCGTATGCCAGCGTTTTCTGCAGCGTTGATCCATTCATTTAGGACCGGAACGATGGCATCTCCCGCCTCGATGGGCAGAGCTCCGCCGGGACAGAAATCATTCTGGACGTCGACGATTAATAGCGCATCGCCTTTTCGGAAGGTCGCCTTGTCAGGCATTGCGGCGGGAGCTCCTTCTTCGTCCTCTGATCAAGAAACAGACTTAACGGGATGACTGCGGGCTAGGCAGTTCTTGATCGCCGATCAACTCAACCTTGAACTGTCGCCGAACAGGAACATCATCCAAATATTCGATTGGAGGCATTAAGATCACTCGGAATAGTCCGCCGTCGTGCGCGCCCGCCCCAGTCTTGTCATGCCATTTGGCCTGCCAGATATAGTCACCTTTGTCTGTGATGATCTCGAGATAGCTGCCATGGGCGCGGGGGTCGCTGGAAACAATGTGCGTTCCGGGCTGCACCGGTCCGGGATCGAGCACCGCAAACACTGCCTCGTGGTGAATGTCTCCTTCATCCTCAAAGAACGCAGTTAGAGTATGTGCAGCCGATTCAGTCATGCCGAACCACCATGTCTTTGAGCACCGGTCTGTCCCACCGACGACAGAGTACGAATGATTAAATGGAGATCAGACCGTCGACGGCCAAAATGATACTGCGGATTCATTACCCTTGCCTGCGTCATCCGCAGCTCCTCATACACCAGGATCCGCAGGCCAATCAAACGGTCTATGCACCGCTGCTGGCCGCCAGTATCATGAAGTCGGATTTTCAACACCACTGGCCGATCCGACTCTTTCGGCAAGCAGTTCGACAACCTCTTCGTCGCTCACCTGGCGAAAGTCGAGGAAATAAAGACTGATTGCATAGAAGGGTTCGGGCGTCTCGAGGCAGATGATCTCGTCGACTTCGGGACGCAGTTCATTGATGGTCTCAGGGGGTGCGACGGCGACAGCCAGGACCAGCTTCTTGGGATCGCGCCGGCGAAGCGCCTTAAGTGCCGCACGGACCGTGGCCCCTGTTGCAATTCCATCATCGACTACGATTGCCGTAGCGCCTTTTATCGGTACGCGCTCTCGCCCCTGCAGGTATAACTCGCGGCGGCGCTCGATCTCGGCCAACTCCCGGGCCTTGGCCTTGTCGAAATCTTGGTCGCTCACACCGGCAAACCGCCGAACGTCTTCATTGACCACGACTTCCGCGTGGCCGCCGTCGACAACAGCGGCAAGTGCGAGCTCCGGTTGGTAGGGCACGCCGATCTTACGCACCAACACCAGATCGAGAGGCGCCTCAAGTACCTTTGCCACCTCGGCTGCGACCGGAACACCGCCGCGCGGTAGTGCAAGCACGACGGGGTTCTCATATTTTTCTTTGACCAGCCTTTCTGCCAGGGCGCACCCCGCCTCGACGCGGTCCGCAAAAATATGAACGTTCCTCATAGACACTCCTTCTGAAGATGCCCCTGGAACCAGCTGCCAGCCGCTTCGACGACTTGGTCGAGCGTTCCCGGTTCCTCAAACAGGTGAGTCGCGCCGGGAACGATGTCCAAACGCTTCTCGCACGCTAACCGATTGCGATCCGTTGTTGTTATCGGGCGTGCTGATTTCATCCAATCTGAATTCGTTGGATATCAGGCTGATACCGCCTATGGCAGCATGCTCCGACTTGGATGCAGATGCCAGTTGCACATCAAGNAAACTCAGAACTCTCAGTGCTTGCGAGCTGGCTCAACGATTGATCCACATCAAGCTGACCTCCGATGCGAAGAGCTATTGGTTGGTTGCATTTTGATAGTCAGGCATGAGGCCATGCGCATCGCAACATTCAATCTCGAAAGCCTCGATGTGCCGCCAAAAGCGGCCGTTTTGCTCGAGGACCGGATCGCTATTCTCCGCCCACAGCTCGTGCGCATGGCCGCGGATGTCGTCTGCTTCCAGGAGATAAATACCCAGCGAGAAAATGCAGGATCTGAGCGCCGTCTGCTCGCTTTGGAATTGCTGCTGCAGGAAACCCCGTATGCGGAATTCGAGCGTTCGGTGACTGGAATAGCCGATGGGCGCGGCATGGCGGATGTCCACAATCTCGTGGTTTTGTCCCGGTTCCCTATTCTGGACTCGGGTGAATTCTGGAACAAGTTCGTTGATGCCCCGTTATATCGGTGCGCAACCGCAATTCCAGTTGAAGATGAGGCGAGACCTATTGGGTGGGACCGGCCGATCCTGAAGACGCTGATTCAATTGGATGACGTGCGGATGTTGCACGTTTTGAATGCCCACTTGCGTGCGCCTCTAGCCGCTCCGGTTGCCGGGCAGAAGGATGCGCCGTTTGTCTGGAGTTCAACACAGGGCTGGGCGGAAGGGTATTTCCTGGCGGCGATAAAAAGGGCAGGGCAGGCGTTAGAGCTACGGCTTGCAATCGATCAGATTTTCGACTCCGATCCAGATGCCTTGATCGCTGTGTGCGGAGATCTCAATGCGGAAGATCATGAGACAGCATTGCGCATCGTGCTTGCGTCGGAAGAGGATACAGGCAGCGGAAGATTGGCAACTCGGTCGCTTGTTCCCCTGGAGCGGTCAATCGCAAAGGACAGGCGTTTCACAACGCTCCATCATGGCCGCGCTCTGATGCCAGATCACATAATTGTCAGCCGCAGTCTTCTGGGTTTTTTTCGACACATCGAAATTCACAATGAACCTCTCACTGACGAGCTTGTTGCCTATGCGAAAACCGATAGGCCACCGGATTCGTTTCACGCGCCGGTTGTCGCGGAGTTTGCGCTGAATTGAAGCATCACCGCATCACCTTCAGGTTTTCTATAGTAGGGCTGTCGCCGCGCTCAATAGGGTTTGCGATTTGGTGCGCGGTGTCCTGATCTGCCTCAGGAACGTTGGGCGCGGCCGTGATTGCGCTGTGATGGCTATCATGCTTGGCTTCAATCGCGGCTTTTTGAACGACTTTCGAACAAGCATGGCTTCGATTGCGGCTTTCCGAACGACCTTCGAGATCTCTTCTCGCTCTTTTTCGCTTAGCGAGGATTTGCGTATTGCCGCTATTCTATCAACGGCGTCTTCAATGATGTCGTCTCGCTTTCCCATCCTTTGCTCCATTCACAAGCGCGGTGAGGCCAGCATGCTTCATTCCAACTGCCGGTGGCTTGACGCAAATCCACGAGCCGGCCGCCGGTTGATCCCAGCCGGTCCTTGTGGTGGCCGTTCACGAAACGGTCTCTTCAAGAAACGCCTTTATGCATTCGCGAACCTGGTCCGCTCCTGTCAGCACCAGCGTCTCGTGCGCGAGGTCTACGCACGCGTCTGCTGAGAGTTTCGTAAAATCGAGCTTGAATTCGGGGATCTGGTTCGAATTCATACTGAATTCATCAAGACCGAGCCCGAGCAGTACGGGGGTTGCGAGTGGATCCCCAGCCATGGCACCGCACATGCCAACCCAGATGCCTGCATCCTTTGCAGCAACAATCGTTCGCTTGACCGCGCGCAGAACGGCTGGATGAAAAGAGTCGAACAAGTCGGCGATGTTCGGGTTGCCGCGGTCTGCGGCCATAACATATTGGGTCAGGTCGTTTGTTCCGATACTGAAGAAATCAATATGAGGTGCAATCAATTCCGCCAATTCGGCGGCGGCCGGAACCTCAATCATGATGCCAATTTCGGTGTCCGGATCGAAGGCCCGGCCGGCGGTGGAAAGGCTTTCCTTCGCGGTCTCGAGCTCATTGCGCGCCGCCAACACTTCTTCCAATGTGCTGACCATAGGAAACATGATGCGGACGGGGCCTTTGGCGCTGGCGCGCAACGCTGCTCGAAGTTGGGTCTGGAATAGATCCGAATTGGATAGTCCATAACGCAACCCGCGCCAGCCCAGATTTGGGTTGGCCTCGCCTGGCCTGTCCAGGTAAGGCACCGGTTTATCGCCGCCAATGTCCATGGTGCGGATCATCAGCGACCGCCCGCCGAGCTGCGCCACCACCTTGTCATATACCTTGGATTGCTCTTCCTCATCAGGGGCCGCATCGCGGTTCATATAGAGGAACTCGGTTCGGAACAGGCCAACCTCTTCGGCGCCGCTATCGACGGCAATCTTGGCTTCGTCAACCGAAGCAATATTCGCTGCAACACGCCGCCGCTGTCCATCGCGCGTAACAGCCGGATCAAGCTTGATTGCTTGCGCTTCACTAATGCGCCCAACCCACGAGTCTCGTTTGCGTTTCATGTTATCGAGGGCTTTGGCATCCGGTGCGATGTCTATTGTACCTGTCGTGCCGTCCAGAATGACTTCCGCCCCGTCCTCAACCTCACGCAGGCGGGGGCCAACGCCAAACACAACAGGGATGGGCAAGCCACTGGCGAGGATTCCCGCATGAGCGGTCTTGCCTCCCGTTTCAACGCAAATACCGCGTACGTGCTCCAAGTCGAGGGCTGGCACATCAGATGGCGTCAGGTGCGGAATGCATAGGACAACCGGCCGATCGAACTCTGTGATCGGCTCTGTGGCACCGGAAAGAATGCGGAGCACAAGGTTCGAAACATCAGCCAGGTCATCACCACGGGCCCGAAGCAGGGTATCGTCAAGGCATGCGTAGTCCTCTATCAGGATGGCGGCAGTCTGCTGCCAAGCTGCTTCGGCGTTGAGCTGTTCACCGCGAATGCGCGCTCGCGCGATATCGGCGATTTCTGGATCATCGAGATGCAACAGATGTGCCTTGAATATGCTCGCGTCGTATTCATTCGCGGTGTCACGGCTGCGTTTCATAATACCGGTGATTTCATCTCGTGCGCGCGCCAACGCATCTTCAAGGCGCGCAACCTCCGCTTCCGTATCTTCAACCCTTGTAACGTCGACCGAAGGCAATTCGGTTCGCAGATGGTGCGCCGGCGCAACGGCAAATCCGGGGCTGATAGGAATGCCGTTCAAAACCGGACCAAGTTGAGCGGTTGCAGGGGCAGACTCTAAAGGTGGCGCGGCATCGGGAGCTATTCGTGCAGGTCCCTCGCCGAAATTCTCGTCGATTAGAGCCCCGATCACCGCGTGTGCCTGCGCCGCGTCCTCGCCATCAGCAGAAACGCTGATGTAGTCACCTTCGACCACCTCAAGCGTCACCACCTTGTTGAGACTTTTTGCATTGACCCAGCCGCTGTTCTTAGTGAGGTTCCGCAGTCGCACATCTGAGGTGCAGGCATTCAGGCCAGTGACAAAACGTGCGGCCGGCCGGGCATGCAGCCCGAGCGGATTGACGATCTGGTAGTCGGCATGGATTGCATTGTCCGAATGCTCCAACGCCAGAGTACCGGTTTCTTTGGCAATGTCCGTGGGAGGATGATAAGCGCTCTGCGCCTCTTGGATTACTGCATCCATTGTGCCGCCGCCCGCAGATTGCACCGCGGCGGCGAGCACGCCTTCGACCAGCGGTGCATCACAGAACCGGACTTTGCGTTGCTGATCCGCAGCCAGCAGATCTATGGCCATCTCCGCATTGAGTTTGGCGGCGCCGATATCCGCGAACACCAGAACGCCGTCATTGTCGATCACCTGCTCGATTGCATCTTTGATAAGCAGAGCGTCGGTGCCTAGGGGATTGTCCGGCTCGTCCATGCCACCGGCAGAGACAATCGGCACATTTTCCTGGCTCATCGCTTCAGCCATGCGTTTCAAACCGTCTGATATCTCCCGGCTGTGTGAAACGATGACGATGGCAATCATCAGGTGGCGTCCCCCTCTGAGGCAGCCTCATAGAGTGTCTTGATGATCAGATAGGTTGACGTAGCGCCTGGATCCTGGTGGTCGCGGCTGCGCTCACCCAGATAACTGGCACGGCCCTTGGTCGCGATCATAGGGATGGTCGCTTTCATGCCTTCCTCCGCGGCGTGCGTCGCAGCGTCAAGGCAGGCTATCAGCTCGGCGCCTGCAGCCCGGGCCTCCTTGTAAGCCTCGTGAGCAGGGATCAGACTGTCGAGAATGGTCTTCTCCCCGGCATGGGCTTTACCGCGCATGACAATGCCATCGACCGATGACTTGAGTAACAGCTCCACATCCTCACTGGAAAGCGCCTCCTTGCCCTTGAGCGCATTTGCTGCCTGCAGGAACATGGTGCCATAGAGCGGACCAGCTGCGCCGCCGACCTTCGAGATCAATGCCATGGCTACGGCCTTCAGGATGGCGCCAACATCGTTATCGTCGGGCAGTTTCTCGAGCACCGCCTTGTAACCACGGTCCATATTGTTGCCGTGGTCTGCATCGCCGATCGCAGCGTCGAGTTCCGTCAGGTAGCCCCGATTATCGCGCATTTCATCGGCTGACTTCCTGATCCATGTGGTGATGTGTTCGCTGGTCAGCATTGGCAATCCATTGATGAAACAGGAGCTCACGAATGGGGACAGCCTGTCAATTCGGACTGTCCCCATCTAAGTGTAGTACGCACTTGAGGCCGTTACGTGCCCCAATTTAATGCTGGTGTATGGACACTTGCGTCGTAGAGCCGAAGGATTTCGTCATCGGTCTTAACCAGCGTGATTGAAACACCCTGCATCTCGATCGACGTGATGTAGTGCCCGATCAGCTTGCGGACGATGCTTATGCCCTTTTTCTCCGCCAGTTCATGGAGCTTACCGTAGACCGTGTAGAGCTCGGATATCGGCGTCCCGCCCATGCTATTGACGATAGCGATGACCTTGTCGCCGGACTGGAAGGTTTCATCGACAACTTCAACATCGACGCTCTCCCCCTTATCCACATCCCATTCCGCGAGCTTGCGCGTGTAGGCCTCGTCATCAAGGATATGCGTGGTGAGTATCTCGGTGATCTTGTCGGCGTTCTTGACCTTCATACGCTCTGCGCCAGGTTCGCCATGGATACCGATGCCGATTTCCATCTCATCATCGCCAATGTCAAACGTGGGGGTGCCGTTCTGCGGTGTGATGCACGACGTGAGCGCCATGCCCATGCTCTTGCCTTTGACATTGACCTTCTTGCAGAGCGCCGCATTGCGGTCGAGGTCGTATCCTTCAGCAGCGGCGGCACCACATACTTTTTCAGCAATAACCGTCGTACCAAGGCCGCGCCGCCCTGCTGTATAGCTGGAGTCTTTCACGGCCACGTCGTCGTCGATGATGACGTTGCGCACCTCGATGCCATCAGCCCGCAGCATGTCGGCGGCCATCTCGAAGTTCATGACGTCGCCAGTATAGTTCTTGACGATCTGCAAAACTCCCTTGCCGCCGTTAACGGCCTTCGCAGCTTCGTACATTTGATCCGGCGTCGGCGATGTGAAGACCTGACCCGGGCAGGCGGCATCAAGCATCCCAATCCCCACATAACCTCCGTGAAGTGGCTCATGTCCGCTCCCACCCCCCGAAATGATTGCGACTCGCCCTTTTGCAGGTGCGCCCTTTGCAATGACGAAGTTGGGATCAAATCGAACCTCCAACATATCCGGATGCGCCAACGCCATACCCTTCAGCTGTTCGACGGTCACGTCTTCTGCATTGTTGATGAGCTTTTTCATTTTGTCGTCTCCTCCGGGCTCGGTTTTTGGGGTTGGTCGGTCACGAAGACCTTCTTGTAGGCCTTCTGGTAAACGAGACCTCCGATCAGCGCACCGACGATCGTTGAGACGGTCGGAATCCACCAACCGCCCTTCGGACCTGGAAAGGCAATGTCACCCCAACCCGCAAGTGCTGCCCACAAACGCGGGCCCATGTCGCGGGCCGGGTTCAGTGCCGTCATTGAAATCGGCGCCTCGACGGCGATCAGCGCGGCAACCAGCAGACCGATGAAGGTTGGCGCTAGATTGGCTTGCGGCGCGAGCGTGTTATTCTCGTCCAACAGATAAAAGATGCCGAACAGAAGGATGGCAGTGGCGACCATCTCGGAAATAAACCATTGAACGTTCGTAACTCGTGCCATCGCTTCAGGCGTGTTGCCGATGATGCCGGGATTGGGCGCGAACGTCGTATACCCCATCGCGCTCAACTGGCTGCCTGGTTCGCCTCGGACGATTTCCTTGCTGGCCTCGAATGCGGCCAAGATGTCAGCGTAGAGATAGTGAATGAAAGCCGCGGCGACGAACGCAGCCAAGACCTGAGCGACTATGTATGCCGGGACTTTGCGCCACGGGAAACCCGCGCACACCGCCATGGTGATCGTGACTGCTGGATTGATATGCCCGCCGGATACCTTGCCCGAGGCGTAGACGCCGAGTGCCACGCCGAGAGCGAACATCACAGCCACCACCCAGAGGCCGTAGGCACCGACCCAGACCGCGATGCACACCGATCCCACGCCGAATAGAACCAGAATAAAGGTGCCGATGAATTCGGCGACCATCTCCTGAAAGATCTTATTGTCTGACATTTTACCCTCCTCGGGACTCTTCCAATTTGCCTGGGCGGCCCAAGCATTCTTTCCTCACCTGCTGACGCGTAGCAAAGGCCGATGACGGGGATCACCGGCCGCGCGGCGCTATTCCTCCAGCTGCGCCGCGATTTCCTTTTGGATTTCAAGTGCAAGGGCTACGCTGCCCTTTGCGATTTTCGACTCATCTAGGCCGGAGTTCACGAATGCAGCGCTGGTCATTGCGGCGAGAATTTCAAGATGTTCTTGTTGGTGGTGGCGCCCCAATAGAGCTTTTGCCTTGGGCGGATATGCCATGGTTCGTCTCCTTCGAGTGTGTGTTCTGCCAGACAGACTGGCTCGCGAATGGTGTTGTTTTGGCGAGATCCGGTTCTGCGAACGAAGTCGGTTCAGCCTTCAATCATTCCTTATCGAGGCCGACTGTTCTTCCGACGCTAGGGAGCGGGTTAGATCGTGCGGAAAGCACACCGTTCGAGACTGCCCATATTCATCCACTCGGGCCGACGAACACCGTCCTGTAGCGCACTATTAAGGAATGAGCGGCGGTCCGCATTGATCTCTATCAATGGAGCTGCTGCTTGTTTGGGCAGTCTGCCCACTGCTAAGAGGTTCGCCATGGCGTCGGGGCGGACGTTAGGCAGCCATGGCTCTGACGACCGTTTGGGATCTTCGCGCGGAAGCACCCGCGTGGTGCCGCAATCGCGACGCGATCATGGAAGTGACAAAAGGGTCGTGCTGGGGGAGGGAGAGAGTCAGTGTCGCTCATCCTGCGGGCCCGTGCGGCAAATTTCCTAACGCCTTCTGAGTGTGACGCTGCCGGTGCCCCTAGAGCTGCTCACGCGCGCGGTCTGGCTGTTGCCACGCATGGTTATGTCAACCTTGCCGGCCACGGTGGATTGCTCACTGAACAGGGTACCGCGGTAGCTGTTTGCGCCGCGTTTTGAAATGCGGCCATACATCAAGAAAGTGCCTCCGGCGGCCGCGCATTTGGCATTGAACACGATCGTCTTACCGGCACTGTCACCCTTTTCATAACGGACCCTGCAACTGACCGGTTCCACCTGACCCTCTGTCAGACGCACTGTGCCGCGTCCGCTCCACGAGCCGAGGATTGAGGCGGCAGAGGCCGCGCTGGTGGCTGTAAGCAGCCCGAGCGCCAGGGCCAGTGCAGCAATAGAAATCATACGCATTGACAACTCTCCATATTTGCCCGGATGGTTCGTAGTTCTATAGGCCGGCTGATTCAAACTAACCTGAGATTTCCCAGATAACCTCAAAATGCATGGCAATCGCAGTCGGTTATCACGGTCATTGATGTAGTTTCACCGCGTTGAACTCAGAAAGTCCGATTTTGGTGATTAGAGCGGGTTGGCAGGGCGAATGTCCCTTCCTGGCTGGGTGCGGAATATATGAGCCGCCGCCGGCGATCAGCCACGTCCGCTTTTGACCCTTAGCGGACATCGCAATTGCTTTGTGTCCGGAAGTACGCACATGTTCCCATTGCAGCTAGACGATGGGCGTGCGCGCTAGTCCCAGAAGAGAGATCTCGGCGCGTGTGATCACGCCGGTGTAGGTCCGCCGCAACGGTTCCTTCATCTTGCCGGAAGCTTCGAAACACGTCCGGAATTCGCGTGAAGATGCAAGGCCATGCCAACCCTGAATGACGCCGCCTGTCAAGAATACGCCGCCCCATGCTGAGATGGCCAATGTGAGATCCTTTGCGACACGCCCAAGCCGCACAGTGAAGACACGAAGGGACTCATCCGCGGCAGCGTCTGATGACACCCTTGAAAAAACTCCATCCGCTGTGGTCGCTGACACCTGCGTTCCGAGGCGGTCGCATTGCTTGCGATACAGGCTCACAAGCCCGTGGCCGGACAATGCGTCCTCTATGGTGAACTCGGCAGAATCGCCGCCGGCCAGCAGCGCCAGCTCGGCCTCGTCTTGTGCCCCGAACGACATGTGACCTGCCTCACTCGGGCAGGTCATCCATTTTCCGTTGGCGGGGAGGATTGCAGCGCTTCCGAAACCGGTTCCAACGTTGAGCGCCAGCATTCTCTGTCGGTGTGAAGGAAGCTCACGGAAGTCTCCAATAGGCGTCACGTCTGAGTGCTCCAGGTGCGGCAGCGCGAGCGCCACAGCCTCAAGATCATTGCGCAGAGCAACTGGAACGTCGCCCGCTAATTGTGAGATCTCAGACGTGCTTATCTGCCAGGGTGCATTTGTAAGTTGCACTTCGCCATTGAGAATTGGTCCTGCAGCACAAACGGCCGCGGCGTTGCATCCCTCCAAACCATCGGTATCGGCCAGATACCTCTTGAACGCCTCGTCGAAATTTGAGAATTCTGCAACGTTATAGATGCGATGAGCGAACAGCTCGCCTTTGGGGTTCGATCTGGCAAATCTCGCGTTGGTGCCGCCAATATCCGCCAGCAGCCGCCAACCCTTCACGCGGCGGCTCCCAGGCGGGTCTCATCCAATGCGGTGAGAAAGCTTTCCTGCCAATGGCGGGCGTCATTCTGCTGCACGCGTTCAAGCAACGCCTGGTTGCGACTCTTGCGTTCCTTCAACGGCATGGTAATCGCCGATTGAAGCGCTTCCGCCACTTCATCGATATCGTACGGATTGACAATAAGAGCTTCTTCGAGTTCCTCAGCCGCTCCGGCAAACTTCGACAGAACAAGGACACCGGGATCCGCCTCGTCCTGCGCCGCAACGAACTCCTTGGCAACCAGATTCATTCCGTCCCGCAACGGTGTCACGAGTCCGACCTCGCTCCCCCGGAAAAGCGCGGCAAGCGTGTGCCGCGGCACGTTGCGATGTATGTACCGAAGTGGCGTCCAGTCGAAGTCGCCAAATCTCCCGTTGATCGCGCCAGTCAGGGACTCCAGCTCTTCCCGAATGTCGGCATACGCCTCCACGTCCTCTCGCGTCGGAGGTGCAATCTGCATAAACGTCACTGATTTGTGGTTTTCCGGGTACAGCTCCAGAAGCCGTCCGAATGCCCGCAGCCGGTCCGGCAAACCTTTCGAGTAGTCAAGGCGGTCCACACCGATGATATGTGTCTTGGCGATTGTTCGTCGCTTCAGAAGATCGATCTGTTTATCCGCATCGGGCGCACGCGCCAGCGCGGCAAAGGCATCAACATCAATCCCAATTGGAAAACAGCCGACAGTGATCGTGCGTCCATATGCCTTGAGATGCCCGCCATTCGGCTCCTTGCCCTGCTGTTCAAGAACATATCGTTCAAAGTTGCCAAGGTCGGTGTGGGTCTGGAAACCGACAAGATCATAGGAAAACAGGGCCCGTACCAGCCAGTCATGTTTTGGCGCGGCGGTGAGAATGTCCGACGGTGGAAACGGAATATGAAGGAAGAAACCGATTTTCTGTTGTTGTCCGCGTTTTCTGAGTTCGGCGGCCAGGGGAATGAGATGATAGTCATGCACCCAGATAAAGTCGTCCGGCTTCAGCAGAGGGACAAGCGCGTCCGCGAATTTTGAGTTCACGCGCTGATAGCCTTTCAGATACCGGGTCGTAAATTCCGAAAGGTCGAGGCGGTAATGAAAGATCGGCCACAGCACACTGTTCGAGAAACCCAGATAATACTCATCATAATCCTTCTGGGTCAGTGGCAGTGTTACGGTTTTCACGGCGCCCTCAGTGCGAATCTTTGGCGGTACACGCGTCCCTCTTTTGACGACCTCGCCGTTCCACCCGAACCAGATGCTGCCTTTCACGTTCAACGCATCGGCCAGTGCCACGGCAAGCCCCCCGCTCTGGCTGGCCTTGGACAGATCGGCCACCCGGTTGGAGACGACGACCAACCGGCTCATACGACCGCGTCCCATGGTCGTGACAGGCGCATCGCGCCATTGATGATGCCGACCATTGAATATGTCTGGGGAAAATTCCCCCACAACTCTCCCGTCTCGGGGTTTGTATCCTCCGAAAGAAGTCCTAGGTGATTTCGGTTTTTGAGCATTTCTTCAAAAATATCACGAGCTTCCTCTGTTCGTCCAATCCGGGCCAGAGAGTCCACCCGCCAAAAGGTGCAGATGTTGAATGCCGTTTCGGGGAGACCGAAATCATCTTGCGCTTCATACCTCATCATATGCGGACCGCGCGCGAGGGTCTTCTCTAACTGTTCGACGGTTGAAACGAACCGTGGGTCCTTAGCCTCAATGAAGCCGACTTCGGACATCAACAACACGCTGGCATCCAAGTCGCTGCCGTTAAAGCTTTCGACAAAGGCGCGGCGCTTGTCGGACCAGGCTTCTCGCAATATTCGGTCTTTGATTTTCTTGGCCTGGCCTTGCCAATAATTGGCACGGTCATTTAGGTCGAGATGGGCTGCAATATGCGCCAGACGGTCACAGGCAGCCCAACACATGACGCTTGATGACGTGTGAACCCTGGCACGCGATCTGAACTCCCACATGCCGGCATCCGGTTGGTCATGCAGCTCGAACGCCTGCTCGCCGAAAATTTCCAGAAGGCGGAAATCGTCCACACTGGCCGGCTTGAACAGCCGCGCGTCGAAGAAGGCCTGGCTCGCGCCCAGTATGGCCTTCCCGTAGACATCGTGCTGGTGATGCTCAAAGGCCTGATTGCCAATCCGGACGGGTCCCATTGAACGATAGCCGGGAAGTGAATCGACCGTTCGCTCGGTCAAGGAGGGCTCCAAGGCAACGGAATAGACCGGCTGCAGATGGTTTTCCTTGGCGCTCGCGACCACGTTCATCAGCCAACGGAAATAGTTCTCCATTGTCTTGACCGCAGCCAGGCTGTTCAGCGCCTTGACAACGAAATAAGCGTCCCTGATCCAACAAAAGCGATAGTCCCAGTTCCGTCCGCTGTTTGGTGCTTCGGGTATGCTTGTGGTAACCGCGGCGACGATCGCGCCGGTTTGTTCATATGTGCAAAGTTTCAACGTAATCGCCGCGCGAATGACTGCTTCCTGCCAGTCGAGCGGCAAGGCCAGGCGCCGTGCCCAGCCGCGCCAGTAGTCCAGCGTTCTTTCTTCGAAACTCCTGGCGGTCTCGGCAACACCCCCGGTCAGGGTTTCGTCGGGACCAAGAATAAGATTCAGGGGATCATCGAGATTGAATTCTGTCTCGTCCAAAAGCAGGTCAATGGAAGCGTCTGTCGTGAGCCTGAGCGTGAAATCAGGGCCCACATAGCGGACGTGATTGGAACCGTGTGTAGTCTCTGGTGCGATTGCGCCGTAACTGAAACGAGGCCGAAGACGGACGCGAACACGCGGACGCCCCGAGATTGGGAGGACGCGCCGTACAAGGGTCTGGGGCCGAAAGATGCGGTCCCGCCAACGAAAGCGCGGTGCGCTGTCGCGAATCTCGACCGAGCCCTGCGGACTATGCAATCGAGTGACAAGAACGGCCGAATTCGTTTCGTAGAATTGCTCGGTTTCGGATGCGTCCACGAGATCGATTGCAAACACGCCGTCTTCCGGCGCGCCCTCGGGCGCGCCGAGCAGCGCATGAAAGACGGGATCGCTGTCGAAACGCGGCAGGCAACACCAGACAACACGTCCCTGACGGTCAATCAATGCAGTGAAACTACAGTTTCCAATAATGCCAAGTTCAAGAGTGCTCAACGCTCTTTATCCCGTCCAGATGATTGGCTGCGTCTTGAAGCCAATCGAGAAACTGAGGAATGCCGTCTGCCCGATAGTGCGCCCGCGTCGGTCCCGGACCGACCTTGATCGACACGCCCCTTCGGTCATTCACGACGGCAAACGCATCTTCGTCCGTTACATCGTCGCCGGCAAATAAAGGCGTCCTACCAGCAAACGGGGGCTCAATCAGGAAATCCTTTACCGCGCCGCCCTTGTCACTTGCGCAGACCTTCGCCTCGATCACCATTTTGCCGCGAATGAGATGGATGCCCTCCATGTCACGGATGGCCTCATCCATCGCTTCGACGCATTCTGTTTCTAAATCCGGTCGACCACGGTAATGAAGGGCTATCGAGCCGGTCTTTTGCTCAAACAATAGTCCCTCTTTGTCTGTTATGGAGTTTTGAAGGCGATCGCTAAGCTCCGAGACGAGACGGTCATCCACGAGCGCACCGCGCACCACGCCATCCGCGCTCCGTCTTTTTAGTCCATGCACACCAGCCACAGGCAGATGGAGCGGTTTAAGGAAACTGTCGACATCGCCAATCTCGCGTCCGGTGATCACAGCGAGCGCGCCCCCCAAAGCTGAACTGATTTTGGTCAGCGCATCCCTCGTGTCCGGCGAAAGCTTAACAAGACCGGGATGCTCGGCAATTTCAACGAGCGTTCCGTCAAAATCGAGAAAGACCGCAGAGCGTGTTGGGTCTATGCATCGAGAGCTGAGCACGTTGAGCGGTTTGATCATGGTTGCCGTCAAATCCATCCCAAGCGGCCGATGATTTGGTTTGTTCGTTGCTCCTGCGTAGCGTATCGCATTGACATGACGACCCCTGATCACCCATCCGCTCTGCCTGCGAATCGCCAACGACTACGCAGCAACATACACAAGAGAGTCCGAATGTGCATCGGGCAGTTGTGGGTCGGTTTTTTGCACTGAGCTGACGTTTGGGTGACGTGGCAATACGCCCGCTTTTGGACCCCATCAGACCTGAGATATTCTTGCGTGGACGGGAGATTTGGATCATGAAAACCCTGTTCATTCTCAACGATCCGCCCTACGGCACGGAGCGCTGCTACAATGCCCTTCGTCTCGCGCATGCGCTGTTCAAGAGCGAAGCGGACACGCAAATCACGGTTTTCCTGATGGCTGACGCTGTCGTTGGCGCCAAGGCCGGGCAAACGACGCCCGACGGATACTACAGCATGGAGCGCATGCTGAAGCGCGTCGTCGCAGGAAACGGCGACGTGCTGCTCTGCGGCACGTGTATGGATGCGCGCGGGCTCGCCGACGAGGAGATGATGAGCGGCGCGCGGCGCAGCACCATGGACGAACTTGCTGCGGAAACCGCTGCCGCGGACAAGGTGCTGGTGTTCTGATCGAAGCGATCGACTGAGCCGATGATGAGCGGAATGGCGCGTATCGGTCATGGTTGGGCCCGCATAGGCACGGTCTTGTCGAGCAGCCCCCTCGTATCTCAGTTTCGGGCGCCCAACTCCAGTCGGCTGTAGCGATGTCGAAAGTCTGCTCCTGGCACT
>JGI24023J19991_10000946_pt1 | contig 22756 bp, 21 predicted proteins | sample Cruoilmetagenom1_FD_19991 | JGI IMG/M metagenome (IMG submission 19991) | reverse complement strand
TGAACTAGGTTCAATTACATCTAAATGCCATCCTAAAGTTAATGCTCTTATAAGCATCATTTTTCCTGCAATATAATTTGGCGATAAACATAATAATGCTGCTGTCTGATCAGATAATTTAAAAAAAGTGCCTGTTGCTTTGGCACTATTTACCATATATTCTTTTTTGAGTTGGATAGTTTTTGGATTACCTGTTGAGCCAGAAGTTTGAACAGCAATGTAATTCTCATCATTAAACCAATCACTTAGAAAAGGATACAATTCAAGAAGCTTATGCTTTGAAAAATCAAGGATTTCTTTTTCTGAGGTAAAAGATTCACCGTTGAGTTTAAATTTTTTATGAAGTTTACTATTATTCATCATTAATTATTGGCTACACAGAAAGGACAGCTATTTAAATTAAATCCTCAATATCAATAATAGCGACTGGTTTCTCTATTTTTCCAAACAATTTTTCTGACCAATTCTCCCATCCGTACTTTTTTGAAAAAATAAATAATACAATAGGAAATACAATTAATACAGGGATTAAGATGTCATATCCTGCTGAAGGTTCAGAAACATCTCTTAAAATAGAGTCTGTTTGAAAAGCTGTCCAGTCAGCAGTTACCAATAGTGCTGTAATCAGATTATTTGCAGCATGAAAACCCAAAGCCAATTCTAAACCTTCATCCATCAAGGTTGTAATCCCTAAAAATAAACCTGTACCAATATAATAGACCATAATTATTGGTCCTAACTTATCTACTTCTGGGTTTGCCAAATGCATCAAACCAAAAACTACTGATGTGAATATTAAAGGGAACCATTTATTTTTAACCATAATGCCCAAACCTTGCATCAGATAACCTCTAAAAAAATACTCTTCAAAACTGGTTTGAAAAGGTAACAACAGAACAGAAATTGCTGCAAGAATAATAAATTTATCAAAATTAAAATTCCACACAAAATCTTCAGGAACAGAATAAAACGCAAATGAAGTCATTGCAACTGTAATAATACCCCACAATGTAAAAGCGAAAAAAATACGCCCAAAGTCTATTTTATTTCTTGAAGTAGTTAAAGATGTAATACTTTGTTTATGTACAAATTTTACCCAAATAAATAACCCTAAAAGAAATATTACAAATATGATTAAATTTTCAAAGAAAAATTTATTAGCACCTTTCCGTGCTATTTCTTCTCGCATCATTTCTTCAACATCTATATTTAAATAAGATAACGCTACACTGTTAAGCATAACCAACCCTAAAAAACCTATCATAGGTAATAGATATTTCCAAGCACTATAGTTACTTTTATAAGCTTGTTGTATATAATTCATGTCCTTATTATTTTAATTTCAAAAATACGGTTTACGGGTTAAAACCCCATTGTAAATCAGGATTATAATGTAATGCTCCTTTTCTTACTTCAAGTGGTGAATCAAAATTATTGGTAAACAGACTTCCTGTACCTAACCCTTGTGGAATAGAAACACCTAAGCTATATGTAAATTGTGCAATTGCATTTAAGCCTATATTACTCTCTAATGCAGAAGTGATCCACCAACCAATGGTATTGGTATTTGATATTTTAATCCATTCATTGCATCCGTGAAAACCTCCAATCAAACTTGGTTTTAAAATAATATATTGAGGGTTTATCGTTTTGATTAATTCTTTTTTTTCATTATTAGAAAATACACCAATCAATTCTTCATCTAATGCAATTGGCAAAGGTGTTTTATCACACAAGCTAGCCATTTCTGACCATTGTTTCACTTTGATGGGCTGTTCAATAGAGTGCAAATCAAAATCTGATAGACGTTTTAATTTTTCTAGAGCATCTGTAGGGTAAAATGCACCATTGGCATCTACTCGTAATTCAATTTCATCAGCTGAAAATTCTTTACGGATAGAGTCTAACAATTTAATTTCTTGATTAAAATCAATAGCTCCAATTTTTAATTTTATAGTGGTAAATCCCGATTTTAATTTCTCTAGAATTTGCTGTTTCATAAAATCGAAAGTTCCCATCCACACTAATCCGTTAATCGGTATTGCTTCTTTTCCATTAGTGAAATCTGATGGAAACAACTCAAAAGGATTAGCACTTTCTAATGATAAAAATGCTTGTTCTATTCCGAATTGAATAGACGGCAGGTCAAAGACCTGTTTTAGCAATTTTTCTTTTCCTAGGTTAATATTATCACAAATCCACTGTAGTTTTTCTTCATAATCTGGTCTATCATCAATACTCAAACCTCTAAAAAGTCCACACTCTCCTATTCCTTTTTCACCATTATGTTCTATACTTAAAAAATAAGTTTCTTTGATTCGTAAAACACCTCTTGATGTACCACTAGGTTGTTTAAAGTTTAAAATATGTTTTTGAAAATATGCTTTCATAACTTTGAGACACTGAGAGTTTACATTTTTCCCATCTATGCTTTAGTACTTACAACACTTGCCCTAATCCAAATAGAATAGCAAATAAAAAAGTACTTAGTGCTAATTTCTTCAATTCAGAATCTAATAATTCTGCATCTTTATTTTTATAAACGGTATAAAGGTGAATAAAAATAGGGATAAAAGCAACTACAAATAGCAGTTGTATTGGAGAAGTATAAAATAACATAGTATAAAGTAAGGCTAACAAAAATGCAAAAATCAAAATATAATAATGATAATATTTAGCAAACTCTTCTCCTATTTTAACTACTAAAGTTTTTTTGTTAGCTTTTTCATCTGAAACTCTATCTCTTAAATTATTCAGATTTAAAACTCCAACACTTAATAAACCTACAGAAGTTGCAGGAAGAAAAAGTGTCCAATCTAACTGCTTGGTATATAAAAAATAACTACCTAAGACACTTAGCCAACCAAAAAAGAGAAAAACAAATATATCTCCATAACCACTATAGCCATAAGCCTTTTTACCCATGGTGTATTTTATGGCCGCAACAATACTTGCCAAGCCTAATAGCAGAAATATAAAAAAGTAAAGTAAATTATGGTTGCCAAATGATTTATAAATCAGCAATAATGCAATGGCAAAGGTGATATACCCAGTTATTTTAATGGCACTTAACATTTGCTTTGGCGATATAGCACCACTTTGCAAAGCTCTTTGTGGTCCTACTCTATCTTCATTATCAGTACCTTTTACACCGTCACCATAGTCATTCGCAAAATTAGATAACACTTGGAAACCTGTTGTAGTCAATAATGCAAGAATGCAGATTTGCCAATTAAAAAAACCTTTAGCATAGGCTAAAAAACTACCAACTATGATTCCTGAAAGTGATAAGGGTAAAGTTCTTAAACGAGCTGCATTGATTAATATCTTTAGCATGTCTTTAATTAAAAATTGCAGATTAAATAATTAGAGAGATTCTTAACTCCTCTCAAGTACTTGAATTTATTCTAAATGACATTAATTCAAATACTGTGTTTCTTCACTCAACTCCAACGCTTCTCTAATATTTACAGATTCTCCATAGGATTGTGCAACAATAAAGCAATCTGTAAAACCTAATCTTTTCAAATCATTTTTTAGGATTAAGGCTTCAGTATAAGTTACAAAATTACCTATTGCATATTTATTTAAACCTCCTTCTTTAAATTCTTTCATATGGGCTAATTTTTCGGAAAAAAGTGTTGCTTTAAAATTTGTAAATGCCCCAATTTGAATACTATATACTATAGTTTCTTCAACAATACCACTAGCATTATTCTGAGCATTTAGTAAATTTTCTGTCACATTTCTTAAATCTTCTTCTAATTGGATCAATGAATCATTGTTGATTATTGCTAAATTATTTTTTGTCAAATATTTTTTATCAATAGGATCTGTCTTAGGTAAGAAAGACCAAATAAAAAGTATTAATGACAATAAGCCGAAAATTCCTAAAATAATCCTATGTTTTCTCAAAATAGAATTATTCTTCTCTTCTTCTTCTAGTAATTTATTTAATTTACCTATGGTCTCATTGGCTTTATCAACCTCCTCATAAATATTTACCAAATTTTTATCCTTAATATATGGCATCTTTTTTTATTTAATTTTTTCCCATTCCTGTACCATAGCTCGGTATCAAGAAATTATCTAAACAACATTTATAAACAAATCTCTCATGATATTTATAAATCTTGGGCGTTAACAATTAATTCAACAATATCTAATACTTCTATAGTACCTTCTCTTTCTTTACTTTTAATTCCATCAGTCATCATTGTATTACAAAAAGGGCAACCAGTAGCTATAATATCAGGTTTAACTTCAATTGCTTCTTCAGTACGCTCTACATTAATGTCTTTATTCCCCTTTTCGGGATCTTTAAACATTTGTGCACCACCAGCACCACAACATAATCCATTACTTTTACAACGTTTCATTTCAATCAGCTCTACTTCTAGCTTTCTAATCAATTCTCTAGGAGCTTCATAGACTTCATTGGCACGACCTAAATAACATGGGTCATGAAAAGTAATTCGTTTACCTTTATACGAACCTCCTTCAATCGAGATTCTACCTTGATCTAATAATGATTTTAAAAATTCAGTATGGTGCATAACCTCATATTGACCGCCCAATTCTGGATATTCGTTTTTTAAGGTATTAAAACAATGCGGACAAGCTGTAACTATTTTTTTAATTTCATATGCATTCATCACCTCAATATTTGTCATGGCTTGCATTTGAAATAAAAATTCATTTCCTGCTCGTTTTGCAGGATCGCCAGTACAACTTTCTTCTGCACCTAAAACTGCAAAATTAACCTCTGCTTTGTTTAATATTTTAACAAATGCTTTGGTTATTTTTTTCGCTCTATCATCAAAACTACCAGCACAACCAACCCAAAATAATACTTCTGGTTGTTTGCCTTGGGCCATCATCTCTGCCATGGTAGGTACATTCATATTCAATTAATTTTGTAAATTAAAATTATTCGTGTTGACCATCGTCAAACACTTCAATGGTAACTTCTTTTTCTATCAAATCAGTAAATTTACCTCTATATCTAGTGGCTTTTACTAGATGATTATCTATCCAATGATAATTACCTCCTCTTGGTTTTCCCATCAATAAACTATGATAGTTAAATCCGTGTTTTTTCAACCAAGTTTCAGTAACAACACGGTGATCTTCTGTTCTTGAAGTAAAAAAACAGATGATATGCCCTTCTTCGTACCATTTATTCAGTGTCACTAAAGCATCAGGATAAACTTCTGCTGTTTCCATTCTTTCAGGTTCTTCATTAGGAATGTCATCACAGATAGTACCATCAATATCTATCAGGTAGTTCTTAACGCCTTCTCCTAATTCAGGACTTAATAAATTCCCTTCGTTGTCTTTTAATTCTTTTAATTCTTTGTTAAATTTACTTTTCATCTTTCCAGTTTAATCTATCTAATTGATTGTATTGCCATGGGGCACCGTTATTTTCTATATTTGTCATCATTGCATTCAACTCTTGTGGAGCTGCCGATTTTTCCATCACCAAAAACCTACGCATATCAACAATAATGGATAAAGGATCTATATTGATTGGACATTCTTCTACACATGCATTACAACTGGTACATGCCCAAAGTTCTTCATTTGAAATGGTAGTAAACAAACTATTCTCATCGGCAACAAACTTTCCGTTCTTATCAATATTTTTACCTACTTCTTCAATTCTATCTCGCGTTTTCATCATTATCGCTCTTGGCGATAATTCTTTCCCTGTAATATTTGCAGGGCAAACAGAAGTACATCTACCACATTCTGTACAAGTATATGCATTCATCAATTGTACCCAATTCAAATCAAAAATATCTTCAGCTCCAAATTTTTCTGGTATTGCATCTTCTGTAGCATCAGATTCAACAGGTGTTGCATATGGATCAGCACTAGGATCTAGCATCATTTTCACCTCATCAGTAACCGATTGTAAATTGTCAAATTTTCCTTTAGCATTTAAATTCGCATAATAAGTATTCGGAAAAGCTAATAAAATATGTAAATGTTTAGAGTAATATAAATAATTCAAGAACACTAAAATACCAGCTATATGAATCCACCATGCTGCTCGTTCAATAAAATGTAATGTCTCTACATCAAATCCGTTAAAAAGAGGTGCTATAAATTGACTAATTATATTTCCTGAATTTGCCAATTGAAAATGAGTGTCTGTAGCATTCATCACTAAAAATAGTGTCATTAACACCATTTCAAAATATAAAATATACAAGGCATCATTTTTAGGAAAACCTTTCATTTCTTTATTCCAAAATCTAGGAATACGCAAAACCATTCTTCTTATCCAAAAAATAACAACAGAAATAAATACTAATAAAGCTAAGATTTCAAAAGTGCCAATTAAAAAACCATAAAAACCTCCTAACGAAGAAAAAACTCTATGTGTACCAAATAAACCATCAATAATTATTTCTAATACTTCTATATTTATGATGATAAAGCCTACATAAACAATGACATGTAAAATCCCTGCTATCGGTCTACGTACCATTTTTGACTGCCCCAAAGCAATATTGGTCATGTTTTTTAAACGTAATGCAGAACTATCAGATCTATCAACAGCTTTACCAAGCCTGATATTTCTAATTATTTTTTTTACATTTTTAGCAAAAAAACCTATGCCAGCAATTAATAAAATGGCAAAAATTATGTTGGGTAAATAATGCACTTAATTTGTAATGTTTCTTTATAAACTTATTTTTATTAAAATTTCTATACTACTTTAACTTTAAAAAAGTAAATAATCAAGCAACAATAACGTTATTACAATCTAGTAAAAATACACTTCAAAATTAATTTATAATTCTGATTATCAACATTGTAAATACATATATGTTTATTCTTGACTTATAGTAAAAATAAGAAATAATACGTATGAAAAAGACTTTCAATTAATTAGTTATTAACTATCTATTAATAACTTTTTTAACACTGAAAATAAGAATGAAATTATAGGATTGTAGATTCAAAAACAACAAAAACACCTACTCTACTTTTACATCTGCTTCTTTATATTCTTTTGGTCTTTTTCCAAAAAGTGAGAAGTGTACAAAACGCTTAGGGTGTTCCTTTAAATCTTTTAACAAAGCTTCCATTTCTTTAGCTGCTCCTTCTAAATTATCATAGAAACCTTCATCTTTTAATAGTTTACCTATTGAACCTTTGCCGTCTTCAACATCTGCCAAAATACCATTAAATTTATCTAAAGTTATTTCTAATTTTGTGACAGTTTGCTTCAAATTTGCACTATTTAATGAGTCTGTTAAATTTACTAAATTACTTGTGATTGTTGTTGCATTGGTAAAAACAGAATCTAGTTTACCATCTTTTGACAGCATACTATTTAAAGATCGAGATGCCGTTTTAAAAGTTGACAATACACTATTTAATGAAGCAAGTGAATTTTTTAAATTAGCTTGACCTTCATCATCAACAATTTCATTAAAACCATGTAACAAGGTATCTGCATTGCTTAAAAAACTTTCAACTTTATTTTGTAAAGGTCCTACTTGATCATTCAAAGACCCTAAAATACCAGTTTCAATATTTCCAATAAGTGTATCTCCAGCAATGGCAGCATCATCTCCGTAAAGAGGGAGGATTTTAATTGATTTTCCACTTATAAAATCAGGACTATAAATCTCTGCAATACTCTTTTTTGAAAATGAATAATCATTATCTAAAGAAAAATTCACAACCATTTTACCTTTTTTATTAGGATGGAAATAAATCTGCTTTACAGAACCTACTTTTAGTCCGTTAATAGTTACTGGTGCTGAAACTGTCAAACCTTGAACATTACCATACTCAACATAAAAATTTCTACTACTATTAAAAAGATCATTTCCTTTTAAAAAACTAAAACCCCAAATAAACATTCCAATAGTTAAGAGTGCAATGATACCTGTTTTAAGTTCTCTTGATAATTTCATCATAGTTTATATCTGTAAAAGCAATATTACTAATAATTTTTGTGAGTAGAAAGATATGGTTAAAATTTTACTTACCAGCAAGTACCTCCCTAACTGAAATCTTTTTACCATATTTAAACGCAACAATGAAAGCTGAAGTATACCCTTTTGCTTTTGCTAGTTTTTTTAATTCTAAAATTTTATTGTAATCAGAGGTTTTACCGTAATAATATTTATGGTGTGCTCCTACTCTAACACGCTCAATACCCTTTAAACCTTTGAAGTTATAGGCTGCGGTTTTAACTTTTTTAGAACTAGATGAGATTTGCACTTTAAAATCAACTCCTTTTACAATTCTTGATGTTGGTTTAATTGGTTTTGGCTCTGGCTCTGGCTTTACATCAATAACCACATTTTTATCTAACTGTTTTTTATATAATTTTATGGCTTTATAAATTGATTTTGCCATTTCTTGTTGTCCTTTTTTTGAATCTAAGTAGGCACCTTCATTTTTATTTGTTAGAAAACCTGCTTCAATATATACACTAGGCATAAATGTATTACGTAATACTAAAAAGCCTGCTTGTTTTACTTTTCTATCATTTCTTTTTAAATCTGAAACAAAATTATCCTGAATCAGTTTTGCTAAAAGTAGACTTTGATCTAGAAATTCTTCTTGCATTAAAGTCAAGCCAATTACAGATTCTGGTGAGTTAGGATCAAAACCGTCATAATTAGCCTTATAATTATCTTCTAATAATATTACTTGATTCTCTTTTTTAGCAATTTCAAAATTTCGATCATTTTCATGTAACCCCAACACAAAAGTTCCTGCACCATGTACCGAACTTTTACCAAAAGCATCGCAATGAACTGACATAAATAAATCTGCTTTAGAATTTTGAGCTATATTACTTCGTTCAAATAATTCAAGAAAAGTATCATCATCACGTGTATATAATACTTCAATATTTTTATCTGCTTCCAGTAATTTACCTACAGCCAATACAATTTTAAGTGAAATGTTTTTCTCAGAATAGCCATTACCTGAATTACCTGGATCTTTACCTCCATGGCCAGCATCTAAGACTACCTTAAACTTTTGCTGAGCATTAATTGTATTGCTTTGAAAAATAAAAAATAAAGCAAGGGATAAAAAAATCAACTTTTTAGCTTCTCTTATTACTATAGTTGTCTTCATAAAAATATTATTATTAACTTTTTTTTGGCTTAAACCACTTAAAAAATATATGTAAGTTTGTAACTTCAAAAACTAAGCCATTTTAACGTTCACAAAAATAGTATTTAAAGTATTGCATACAAATTTTAAGCATATAGTTTTTGCTTTCCTTTTTTTAGGATTGGGATGTCAATTTGTTTTCAGCCAAATTACAGACAAAAAAACGAACACCTTAGAGCCTGCAAAAAGCATTCCTATTACTATTAAAGGAATGACTTTAGATAATTCTATTGAACTCGTTGAGGTTAAGCCTGTTTACACAAAAAATTCATCAAAAATCGACTCTCTAAAACCCAAAGAGTTTCTTGAAGACATTATTAAGAAAAAAGCTTTTGGTTATATAAAAAATGATTTTGTAAATAAGAAAGCCACATTATATGATAAAGCAGAATTGTATTATCAAGATATTGAGCTTAAAGCAGGTATTATAAATATTGATTATGAACAAAATTTAGCGTATGCAAAAGGTATTCTTGACAGCTTAAATAATTATACACAAAGACCAACGTTCAAGCAAGCAGATCAAGAAAGTGAGCAAGATTCATTGATTTATAATTTTAAAAATGAAAAAGCCATCATTTATAATACAAGAACTGAACAACAAGGTGTAATTGTAAGAGGTGAAATTACCAAACGAGAAAATGACTCTGTTTTTTATGTTAGCAAGGCTCATTTTACCACTTCAACTAAAGATAAACCTGATTACGAAATTGTAACGGATAATATTAAGATGGTTCCTGGTAAAAAAATTGTTGGAGGTCTATCACAAATGTATTTGGCTAACGTACCCACACCAGTTGTATTGCCATTTTTTTATGTACCCTTAACTAAAGAGCGGTCAGTATCTGGATTTTTAATACCTAGTGTAGGTCAAAACAATAATCAAGGCTACTTTTTTCAAAACGGTGGTTATTATTTTGCCATTAGTGATTACGTTGATTTAGCAGTCTTAGGTGACGTATATACTAATGGTAGTTGGGCAACACGATTCGAATCTAACTATGTCAAACGCTATAAATTTAGTGGTAATTTTAGTCTGCGTTTTGAAAATTTAATTACAGGACAACGGGGATTTTCAAATTTTCAAAAAAGAAATAATTATTATGTCCGTTGGTCTCACAGTCAATCACAACAATCTAGCCCAAATTCTCGATTTTCATCATCCGTAAATTTAGGAAGTAGCCAATACTTTAGAGAATCTTTAAATGAATATAACATCTCACAAAGAGTAACCAATACCAATAGTTCATCAATCTCCTATTACAAAAAATTTGTGGGTACACCCTTTAACATGAACCTGTCCTTCAATCATACGCAAAACACAAATACTGAGCAGATTGACATGACACTACCGTCATTGCAATTGACAATGGATAGAGTTTATCCGTTTGCACCAAAGACAGGTGCTAAAAAAAATGTCTTTCATAATATTGGTTTAAGCTATAATTTAGATGCTCAAAATAAAGTAACAACAAGTGATAGCTTGTTTTTTAAATCTGGTATGTTTGACAAAGCTAGAACAGGTGCTAAACACACCATTTCTGCGAGTACTAATTTAAAAGCCTTAAAGTATGTAACACTCTCACCAAGTGCGAATTATAATGAAGTTTGGGTGTTAAAAACTATTGACCAAAATTACAATGCAGATGAAAACTTTATTGAAAAAGATACCATAAATAAATTTGATGCTTTTAGAGAATATTCTGCTGGAATTTCTGCTTCTACAACACTATATGGAATGTTTACCTTTAAAAAAGGACGCTTACAAGCAATTCGTCATGTAATAAGGCCTTCTATATCTTATAATTACAGACCAGATTTCAGCATTTATTATGATGAAGTTCAACAAAGCGAAGATGTGGAAGACATCTCTGAGTTTACTCGTTTTACTGGTGGCCTTTTTGGTGCACCTTCAAGAGGATTGTCTAACAGTATTGGCTTCTCATTAGCCAATACTTTAGAAGCCAAAATGGTGGCTAAAGATTCTACAGATGCTGAACCTAAGAAAATAAAATTATTAAACAATCTAAATTTTTCAACGAACTATAATATTGCTGCAGATTCGTTACGATGGAGCCCTGTAAGAATTACTGCTGGAACAACTCTTTTCGATAATAAATTAAGCTTAAATGCTAGTGCAGCATTAGATCCTTATGCTTTAAGTGCTAGTGGCAGAAGGATTGATACTTACAATGTTAATAACGGAGGAAGTTTATTTAGGTTAACACGAGCTAATATGTCTGCAAGCTACTCTTTGTCTAGTGATATGTTCAATAAAAAAGAAGCTGATAAAAAGAAGAGTACTGCATCAAGTTCAGATGATAAAAGCTTATTTGGGACTGACATTACCTCTAGAAACACAAAAGATGATCAAGATGAAAGCAACACTAAAGTTGCCAATTTATTCGGAGCTACATTACCTTGGAAGTTAAGTTTACGATATTCAGCAAGTTATTCAAATTCTAATAGACAGAATGAAATTTCAAATAACTCGCTTCAATTTTCTGGTAACATAGAATTAACACCTAAATGGAGTGTTGGACTGTCATCTGGTTATGATTTTAAAAACAAAGGTATTACCTTTACCAATCTGAGCTTTGAAAGAGATTTAGACAGTTGGCGAATGAGTTTTAATTGGGTGCCATTTGGAGATAGTACTACCTATTATTTCTTTATTGGGATAAAATCCTCAGTATTTCAAGATATTAAATACGATCAACGCAAAGTGCCAGATCAACGATTGTTTTAAACCAAAATTCTATAAAATAGTAAATTATGAAAAAAATTATAACTACATCAAAGGCTCCAGCTCCAATTGGCCCCTATAATCAAGCTGTACTGACAAATGGTATGCTTTTTACTTCTGGTCAAATTGCATTTAACCCTGAAACTGGAAAGTTGGTTTTAGATAATATTAATGTAGAAACCAACCAAGTTATGGAAAATCTTAAAGCCGTTTTAACTGAGGCTGGAATGACTTTTGAAAATGTAGTAAAAACTTCAATTTTTATTGCAGATATGAATGATTTTGGAGCTATAAATGAAGTGTATGGTTCATATTTTAATGAGAAAACCGCTCCCGCAAGAGAAACCGTACAAGTGGCTTGTTTACCAAAAAATGTAAATGTAGAAATTTCTATGATTGCTGTTAAATAGTAGCAATTAGGGCCATAATATTCTAAGTTATTCGTAAATACTTGACATAAAAACCAAAATAAAAAAATTCTTGAAACGAACCCAGCCTGCGGTAGGCAGGTATCCTCGACGTAGAGCCTTAGAGGTATTTCGCTCGTTTCATTTTGACCTTGGGGTCAAAAACCGTCCCGAGTGTTCGGGATTATATTTTGCCCCACCCGGAATTGCGAAAATACAATTCTGACCTCACCTAAGGGAAGGTGCAATCGGAAACCCCAATGCAGAGCATCGAGGAATTCTTTCGATTATAATAACTGGTAATCTTCAATTTTAAGTTTTTTACCAATTTAATTACTACTATGCTGTGTATGATATTTTAACAAGCCTTCAATAGGTCTTTTTACAAAATTACCTACAGTGAAACCCATTTCATCAGCCACTTCTCTAATTTCGTCTTGAGATAAAAACGCTATTGATCCTGCAAAATGAACTGGTGCCGTTTTTAATTCTTCTTTAAATTGAAAAATCATTGTTTTTGCAAAAAGCCGGATTCCGTCTTTAATTAAATCGGTTATATATTTATCTTCTTTATGGAAAAACATAAATTCAGCAAAAGAAGCTAAATAAGCATTAGGATTTGGTTTTTTATATATATTAAATTTGATAAAATCTGTTTCCAAATTATAGCGTTCAGCAAATGAAACTCTTAAACTTTCTGGCATCTGTTTAAAATAGTAATCTCTAATCATTTGCTTGCCATAATAGTTACCACTGGCATCATCCATTAAAATATAACCAAGAGAATTTATACGTTGATGTGTTTTTTCACCATCAAAATAAGTACAATTAGATCCTGTCCCCAAAATACAAACTACCGCAGGCTCACCATCAGTAATAGTTGCGTATACAGCTGCCAATGTATCTTCAGCAACCTTAACTCTTGCATTAGGAAAATGTAATTTCAATACCTGTTTTAATGCTTTTTTAGGCCCATTTGTTCCGCAACCAGCACCATAAAAAAAGATTTGCTCTACTTCCTCTTTATGCAAATTCAAAAAATCATTCTCATGAATTCTGTCTAACAATTCATCTGGGGCTAAAATAGCAGGGTTTAATCCTTTTGTTCTTACTTTTTCAAACAATTGAATTCCGTTTCTATCTACTGCAATCCAATCACATTTTGTAGAACCTCCATCTGTAATAAAAATCATATGCTAATGTATTTAAGTCTGTAAATTTAAGGAACTGTTCTCATAAAAAAAATGATATACAACATATAATTATCAATTGTTAAAAACTGGTTCATAACTATAATTAAAAAATTCAGATCATATAGTAATTCATCTTACATTTGTTTCAAGAGAAACATCCTTTCTCCCCCTGATAAAAAGTCCTAAAAAATATATTTTTTAGGACTTTTTAGTTTTAACTAATTTAAGTATTAATTTAACATTATTATAACTATTTGCAATTTATGTTATAACTAATTTGTACTCATTAAAAATTACAACTTCATTAATCACTTAATACCAGACTATTATGAAAAATTTAAACAAGAAAATTATTTTTAAATGTATTGTAATTGTAGGCTTTTTATTGTCTACACCTTCAATACAAGGACAATTAAACACACCACGTGGAAGTCAAAAAGCTATAGTAAAACAAACTGTTGGAATTACTACAATTTCAATAACCTATTCAAGACCAAGCGTTAAAGGGCGAGAGATTTGGGGAAAATTAGTGCCTTATGGCATGAACAACCTGGGCTTCGGAACTGCAAAAGAATCCCCTTGGCGTGCTGGAGCTGATGAAAATACTACTATTAAATTCACAAATGATGTGACTATTGAAGGGAAAACATTAAAAGCTGGTAAATATGGTTTACATATGGTTATTAAAGAAAATGGAGAAGCAGATCTGATATTTTCAAATAACAGTACTGCTTGGGGGAGTTACTTTTACAATCCTGATGAAGATGCATTAACCGTAACAGTAATGACAAAAGAAACATCGCATAAAGAATTATTAACTTATGAATTTATTGATGTACAGCCCACTTCAACAACAGCTGCATTGATTTGGGAAAAAAAGGAAATCCCTTTTAAAATTGAAGTTGCAGTGAAAGATATTGTATTGGCAGATATGAGAAAAAAAATGCAAGGTCAAGGTGGATTTACAAGAGCAAATTGGGAAAATGCTGCTAATTATGCCTTAAATAATGGCGGTGATTTAAATGAGGCTATGTTATGGATAGATACAGCTATTAGTGGACAATTTTTCAGTCAAAAAACTTTCAATAATCAATTTATAAAATCGCAAATTCTAACCAAGCAAGGAAAAATTGAAGAAAGTTTAAATCTACAAGAAAAATTAGTTTCAACCGCTAATGTAAATCAATTAAACACCATCGGTTATCAATTTTTAACAAATAATAAAATTAAAAGAGCAATTGAAATTTTCAAACTTAATATTAAAAAGAATCCTAAAAATGCTAATGCTTATGACAGTTTGGGTGATGGTTACAGAACCAAAGGTGATAAGAAAAATGCTATAAAAAATTACAAAAAATCACTCTCATTAAATCCTGCACCAGCCTTAAAAGCAAATTCTATTAAAATGTTAAAAGAATTAGGTGTGGATTACAAAGGTTCATAAAATTTAGAATGTAATTGTCTTCTTCAATGGAGGCAATTACATTTATTTCTAACTTATATTTGACCAAATAGCATTGTTTTTACTTAAAGCAACATAAGTTCTTTTGATATATTTATGTTCTTCCTTTTTTAAATTCGGATCACTTTTTAATACTTGAGTAGCGATATTTCTTGCTTGTTTTAAAACATGTGCATCTTTAATAATATCTGCTATTTTTAAATTCAAGACACCACTTTGTTGAGTTCCCATCAAGTCTCCAGGCCCTCTAAGCTTCAAATCAACCTCAGCAATTTCAAATCCATCATTAGTTTCAACCATAGTTTCTAGCCTAGTTTTAGCATCGCTAGTCAATTTAAAACTGGTCATTAAAATACAATAACTCTGCTCTGCTCCTCGCCCAACTCTCCCTCTTAGTTGATGCAATTGAGACAAGCCAAACCTCTCTGCACTTTCAATAATCATAACACTAGCATTCGGAATATTTACACCTACCTCAATTACAGTTGTTGCCACCATAATTTGAGTTTCGCCTTTTAAAAATCTATCCATTTCAAAGTCTTTATCAGCTGCTTTCATCTTACCATGAACAATACTAATTTGATATTGTGGCTTAGGAAATTCTCTAGTAATACTTTCATATCCATCCATTAAATCCTTAAAATCAAGCTTTTGAGACTCTTGTATTAAAGGATATACTACATAAACCTGCCGACCTTTAGCAATCTCTTCTTTCATAAATTTAAAAACACTCAGTCTATTACTATCATATCTATGAGCAGTCTTTATTTGTTTTCTACCTGGAGGCAATTCATCAATGACTGATATATCTAAATCTCCATACACACTCATTGCCAGGGTTCTAGGTATTGGTGTGGCTGTCATTACTAAAATATGTGGTGGGATAGCCCCTCCAACCTCTTCATTCTGACTCCCTTTCATCCACATTTTTGATCGTTGTGCTACTCCAAAACGGTGTTGTTCATCAATAATAGCTAAACCTAAATTTTTAAATTGCACTTTATCTTCTAACAACGCGTGTGTACCTATCAAAATATCTAAAGTACCATCTTCTAAAGCTTCATGAATAACTTTTCTTTCTTTAGTTTTTGTTGCTCCAGTAAGTAATTTCACACTAATTTTTAATTCTTTTAGCAAATCAACAATAGCATTATAATGTTGATTTGCAAGAATTGCTGTGGGTGCTATTAATGCCGTTTGAAATCCGTTATCAATCGCAATTAACGAACTCAATACAGCAACTATTGTTTTACCTGAACCTACATCACCTTGCAATAATCTGTTCATTTGAGCTCCTGTAATCATATCCTTACGGATTTCTTTCACTACTCTTTTTTGAGCATTGGTCAACTCAAACGGTAAGTCATTGGTATAAAAATTATTGAAATTATCACCAACGGTATCAAAAACGTAACCTTTAATTTTTGTTTTATGGATTAAATTTTTTCGTATCAATTGTAATTGGATAAAAAATAATTCTTCAAACTTTAAACGTTGTAATGCTTTGGTTAAAAGTTCTTGATTTTTCGGAAAATGAATATTAAACAAAGCATCATTTTTTGAAATGAATTTCAACTCGTTTATAATCTGGTCAGATAATGTTTCTTGAAATTTACCATTCACCTCAAGAAACAAATTTTGCATTATTTTTGCCATGACCCTATTGGTAATTCCTCTTTTCGACAACATTTCAGTTGATGGATACACGGGTTGCATGACCGTTTGTAAACTCTTTTCATATTCAGTAACTAATTCTAATTCAGGGTGTGGCATGCTAAACGCACCATTAAACCAATTTACTTTACCAAAAATCACATAAGGTGTATTTATTTTAATCGCATCTTTAAGCCATTTTGCTCCTCTAAACCAGACCAATTCCATACTACCACTATCATCTATAAAAGTTGCGACAAGCCTGCTTCCTTTTTTTTGCTTAACCGTTTTCAACTGTGTTATTTTACCCACCAATTGTAATTCTGCAGCATTCTGTTGCAGTTGATTGATTTTAAAAAACTGAGTCCGATCAATATATCGATTCGGAAAAAAATGAAGTAACTCAGCTAAAGTTCTTATTCCTAATTCCTTACGAAGCAAATCGGCACGAGCAGCACCAACACCTTTAAGATATTCAATAGAAGTATGTAAATTGATTGTAGACAAGTATACTATTTATTAGACGAAGATAAGAATTTGAAAAACTAATCTAGTAATGAATTTTTATATATTTGGATAATTATTAGATAATCTATGAAACTCAAAATACCACCAGTCCTACAATTTCTTATTTTTTCATTACTAATGTGGACATTTACCAAGCTAACGACAGTTCATTTCACTTTTGAAAGTCAAAAAATTGTAAGCTATTTTTTGTTTTTTACTGGAATCAGTATCAATTTAATAGCTTTATATTCCTTTTCAAAAGCTAAAACAACTGTAAACCCATTAAACCCTTCAAAAGCATCTGAATTAGTCATTGAAGGTATTTACAAATACAGTAGAAATCCCATGTATTTAGGTATGTTATTTGGACTTTTGGGAGTTTTTATTTTACTTGGAAGCTACTTCAATATTTTAATTTTACTACTTTTTATAGGGTACATTTCTACTTTTCAAATTAAACCTGAAGAAAAAACGTTAACAGTTATTTTTGGCGAAGAATTTACGCTCTATTGCAAAAAAGTAAGAAGATGGATATGACTCCATCAGAACTCAAAGATTTTTTAGACGCAAAAGTTGTACAATACAACAATCCGAAATTTATTGAATCTGACCCGATACAGATTCCACATCTATTCTCTTTAAAACAAGATATTGAAATTTCAGCATTTTTGACTGCAACTATTGCTTGGGGAAACCGAAAAATGATTATTAGAAATGCTCATAAAATGATGGAATTACTTGACAACTCCCCTTTTGATTTTATTATCAATCACCAACAAAAAGATTTAGAGTTGCTAGAAAAATTCGTTCATCGTACATTTAATAGTATAGATTTCACCTATTTTATCAAGGCATTACAACATATTTATAAAAATCACAATGGCTTAGAGACTGTTTTTTCTGCTTACGCGGATGCAACATCAACACAAATTGCCATCCATCAATTAAAAAAAGTATTTTTTGAATTAGAGCATCCACAAAGAACACAAAAACATATTTCTGATCCTTTAAAAGGATCGGCTGCAAAACGGATCAATATGTTTTTACGATGGATGGTAAGAAAAGACAATGCTGGTGTTGATTTTGGCATATGGGAGCGTATCTCTCCTTCTATTCTTTCTTGTCCTTTAGATGTACACTCTGGTAATGTGGCACGTAAATTGGGGTTATTAACCAGAAAACAAAATGATGCAAAAGCATTGGTAGAATTAGATACTAGCTTACGAAAATTAGATACCAATGATCCTGTAAAATATGACTTTGCTTTATTCGGATTGGGTGTGTTTGAAAAATTTTCTAAAGATTAATAATTTTTGTCTTTTTCTATTGTCTGATTAATAAAAATTTAATCTTAAAAATCAATATCATATTCTTTACCTTTGCATCCATAAAAAAACACAATGCGTTTACACAGAAATTTAGTATTGGCAGTTATAGACTCATTAAATTATATTTATAATGATGGCTTATATGCTGACAAAGTAGTAGAAAAAACCTTAAAAAGAGATAGTCGTTGGGGATCACGAGACAGAGGTTTTATTGCAGAAACAGTCTATGACTGTGTGCGGTGGAAACGCTTATACAATGAAATAGCAGGTACAAAAAATCATTTTTCTCAAGAAAACCTTTGGAAAATATTTACTGTCTGGGCTACTCTAAAAGGAATTAGCTTGCCTGATTGGAAACAATTTGAAGGCACACCTGTACGCCGTATCAAAGGCAGGTTTGATGAATTACAAAGCCAACGAGCTATCAAAGAATCTATTCCAGATTGGTTAGATACATTAGGAGAAAAAGAGCTAGGCAAACAATGGGACAAAGAAATTCATGCTTTAAACCAACAAGCAAAAGTCATTTTAAGAGCCAATACCTTAAAAACTACTAAAAGCAAATTGCAAAAGATGTTGATGGCAGATGAAATTGAAACAGCTCCTATTACTGGCTATACTGACGCTCTACAATTGGTAGAACGCAAAAATGTATTTAGAACTGATGCCTTCAAAAGAGGGAATTTTGAAGTTCAAGATGCCTCTTCTCAATTGGTAGCTGAATTTTTAGAAGTAAAACCAGGTATGCGAGTTGTAGATGCTTGTGCTGGTGCTGGTGGTAAAACCTTACACTTGTCAGCTTTAATGGAAAACAAAGGGCAAATTATTGCCTTAGATATTTATGCCAATAAGTTAAAAGAACTCAAACGAAGAGCAAAAAGAGACGGAGCTCATAATATTGAACCAAGACCTATAAATTCTACTAAAGTCATTAAAAAATTATACAATCAAGCCGATAGAGTATTGATTGATGCTCCGTGTAGTGGATTAGGAGTCTTAAAAAGAAACCCCGATGCTAAATGGAAATTACAACCTGATTTTATTGAAAACATAAAAAAAACACAGGCAGAAATTCTAGAAACCTATGCGAAAATGGTTAAAAAAGGAGGGAAATTGGTCTATGCAACTTGCTCAATATTACCTTCAGAAAACGAAAAACAAGTAGAAAATTTTTTAAATTCACACAAAGATTTTAAATTTATAGCTGAAAAGAAAGTTTCGCCTGCTCAATCTGGTTATGACGGATTCTATATGGCGTTACTAGAAAAAATAAATTAATACCATGAACAAAATTATATTTGTATTACTTACCCTTTTTGTATGCTCAACTACATTGGCACAAAATGATAGCCTGCCAAAACAAGATTATAAATTTTCTATAGGTAAATCTATCCTTAATAAAAAGTTATGGTCTCAACCTTATCGCTATGAAATAAAAGCGACAAAAACTTTAAGTGTTGAAATAAATATCAAGCGTTTACACCGTAAAAATGAGGAACTTGATTTTAATTTATTTGCTTTAACAGACGAAACAAAAAAATGGAGAATTAGACCTGTAGCCATTTATTACTATAAAGCTGACAGAAAAATTTATCTAAAATCTAAACCTGTTAACCTCAACTATAATGTCTTTGAAAAATACCAATTAGAAGGTTATGAAGACTTTGAAGCCAAAATATATAAAACCAATTTCTTGGGTATAAAAAAGAAAAGAAAAGTTGGTTTTGCTGTACCGTCACTTAGAAAAATGAAAATTAAGAATTCAAAAACCACCTATTATCTTGATTTTCCAGTTCGCTCATCATTTGACTATGGTAAAGTCTATTTTAAAGATAAAACTATAGGGTTTACTGGTGTTAAGGAGTAAAAAATGTCCTAAGTCGTTGATTTTATCAAGTGTTGGGTACTTCGCTTAATTGTTAGAAGTAGTTATTTTATGGACAGGTTGTAACTGGGTTTCCACATATTTTTTCTGATTCAACCCAACCAACAATACCTTTATCTTCAATTTTTATCCATTCACAATACACGTCAATTATTTTAAAGGTATCTTGTTCTCCTTTGAGTTTACCTACTTTTGTTATACTATTCGGTTTATCAAATACATCTATATTGTGTGTTGCACTGGCACCTACAACTGAACTATGAACCCAACCTTCAAATTCTGATATTTCATATTCATCCACTCCACTAATTTTATTGATTTTTAACCAACCCTCTTTAAAATCAATTACATTTAAAATATAACCATAAGAATACGTGTTATTAATTTTTAAAACGATTTCTCCTTTTGGACTTTCTCTGATGTTTGAATAATCATCAGCATCATCAAGGTAAACTTTAAAAGGTTTAACACTACATTTATCATCTTTGCTTTCTTGTGAAAAAGAAAAATTAAATAATGAAATAAATAGTATCAATACCATTAGCCGTATCATATTTGTATATTATTTTTAATATTCGTTAAGGTGCACAGCTTACATAAGTTAAAGATTAGACTTTACACAAATTGGTTTCTAACCTTGTTGATGATTCTTTATTTCTTATGCAAACATCATTATAGAAACCTAAAAATACGTTTCTATAAACTACTTTCCAAATTACATTACCTAAATCTTCAAACCCTAAAAAAAATAAAACTCTTGTGCTGATTATAAAGCTCTTTTGCAACGATTACTTTTATTGTAGAGTGTTTACTTGTCAAGATTGGATATAAATGTTTCTTGAAAGCCTTTAATAATCGATTTCATTTCATCTCTATTTTCAGAAAAAACATTGTATTTAGATACAAATTTAACTTCACACTTGCTGTTTGATATTTCTGATACTTTGAATATTCCTGTGTAATTTGTTATCGGCATCGGTGTAGATAAAATAATAAATTCCATAAGTCGTTTTTCATTATCTATTTGCGTTAATTCTTCAATAATTTCTCCACCACCTTTTAGGTAAATATTCCTTATCGCTCCAATACCCATTCCTTTTACTGTCACTTTTTCAATAAGATCTGGAACAAATTTTTCAGTTCCACCAAAAGCAATTAATTTTTCCCATACAATTTTTGCTTTTAGTTCTACATAATTTTTAGAGGTTACTTCACTTCTTTTATTCATATTCTTTTGTTTGTCTGTTGTTGCTCTACAAGAACTAAACAGGATTAATACTAGTATAAATAAAGATATTCTATTTATTTTATTTGCTGTTGAAGTGCAAAAATATAGCGTAATAATAAAGTATTATCTTGGAAAAAGACAGAAGTATCATTTTTCGGTCAAAAGTTATATTTTTTTAGCCATTCTTTCCTTTATCAGGAATTGCTTTGGTGTTTCATTATAAGTTTTACCAAACAAATTAATGAAATGTGATACATTTTCAAAGCCAACATCTAATGAAATTTGATTAATGCTGTATTCAGTTGTAGTAAGAAGTTTTATTGCTTTTTCAAGTCTTTTTTTCAATAGCCATTTTTTAGGTGCAATACCAAAACTACTTTTAAAATCTCTTCTAAATGATGAAATACTTCTACCCGTTAAAAATGCGTAATCTTCAATCAATAAGGGTTTGTCAAAATTATCTTCCATAATTTCTTTAATACTTCTTTTTGTTATTTTTTGAAGAGAATTTAAGATGTTAATAAAATTATCTCTTTGGTTTGAATGATAGAATAAATGCAATAATTCTAATAGTTTTATTTTTGTAATTTCCTTATAGGTATTCTTATCATTTTTATAAAGAGAAAGTAACGTCTCAGTAAAAAGTTTTAACTTATCCGTATAATTCATTAGATAATCAAAATGTAAATTTCCAGAAATAACCGTATTCTTTGTTTTTAAAAAATCATTTATTAATTTGTCTTCAATGAAGAAAAAAACTGCTTCAAATTCTTCATTTTCTGGTATAATATCTGAAATCATATATCTTCCTTTTGGAATAAAAACTATTTGATTTTGAGAAGCAATAAATTTTTCGCCTTCATAATAAGTTTGGAGTTTTAATTTTCCTTTTAAAACAACAGATATAACGTGAGTTGATACATAATGGTCCGTTTCAGTATCTATAGTATCTATACTTTTAAAAATAATACTTGAAAGTCCGTCAACCATTATTTTTTTCACCTTTTTATGTTGATATAATAATTGAGGTACTACTTTCATTATTCTGATTTAATTTTGGATTTTTAGAACTGATTTTTAATGCTCTACGGCAGTTCGTCTAAAAACCACCAATTTTCGGTGATACTATACAAAAGTAAGATAATTTTGTTTGAAAAGTTAAGAATTTATAGTTATCTACAAAGTTGA
>JGI24023J19991_10000945_pt1 | contig 22760 bp, 21 predicted proteins | sample Cruoilmetagenom1_FD_19991 | JGI IMG/M metagenome (IMG submission 19991) | reverse complement strand
AGTTGATTTAACAACTCTATCGATCGTTTTAGGTTTTAAATATAAGGTTGAAGCTCATAATATAGTTCAACCCTACATCCTTGCCGGACCGAGCTTTAACGCATTTTTCAACAACAGCGATCCGGGTAACCAAGTTGGTGGTATTGCTCCGCAACCAGGTACGCTTCAAAATAGAGGCTATCCCTCAGGTCAGGGGAACGTCGAGTTAGGTATTGCCGCTGGAGGAGGAGTGGATTTCAATGTTACCAAAAAGATCTTCGTAGGCGCCGAAGGACGTTACAACTATGTAGACAGAAGTAACGGATCTTTCGGTACATACGGTGGAAGACTAGGATTTAGATTCTAATTTCTTGTATTCTCCTGAAGCCGTAAGGGCTTCACTCCCTTGGAACAAAGAGGGTATGCCGTTAAGGGTGCCCTCTTGTTGGGGTTATAGGTTTTTATTCAAGAGTTTCATTAGAGTCTTTCCAAATGTGGCTGCACAAATATTCCCGACCATATAAACGGGACTAATTAGGACTGTACTAGTTTCTGACACCTTACATTCATACGGGTTCTAAGGGGTAATAATATCGACGGATTCTCTTGGCATCTTAATTGCAATACTATAATGTATTTATAATATGATATTCTATTATATAGAATACAGGCTTATATCAAAAACACATTGTTAAGGAGAAGAATGTATGAGAGTTGGTCTGGGATTTAATTTTTCAGTTTGGCTTCTGATAGTTTCAATTGCCATTGTATTTGTAGCGCCCGTTTCAAGTAGCGGCGAAGAAGATAAGGCTGCCCCTAATATGGAGAGTGTAGAGAAAGGAAAAGAGCTTTTTCAATCAAAGAGCTGCGTTGCGTGTCACACGATCGGAGGCGGTAAGCTTTCGGGCCCCGATCTTCAAGGTGTTACGGATCGAAGAGAACAAGTGTGGTTAGAGAAATGGCTTATGTCTCCCGACACCATGATTTATACGGACCCAATAGCGAAGGAGCTTCTTAAAGAGTATTTTGTTCCTATGCCTAACCAGGGTCTTACAGTTGAAGAAGCAGTGGACATTATCTCATATTTGAAATTTGAGGATTCAGAGAAATAAAAGAACTATCAATAAAAGGAGGTAATTCTTTATGTTTATAAGAAAAGTAATGGGATTCAGTAGTTTGGTTGTCCTGTTGATAGCCGGGCTTTTTATTGTTTCATGCCAAAACAATAGTGCCAATGGCGATAAGAAAACAGGCGATAAGAGTTCCGTCGAACAAAATGGAGATATGGCCGCAGGTGCCGAACAGATTGCAAAGGACCGTAATCTAAGCCCGAAAGACGTGGAAGCGGCGTTAAAAACATATACCCCTTCAGGGAAATATGATGATTATTTAATGTTTTCATCCGGGGGGCATTCAGGGCAGGTCTTTGTAATAGGAGTACCGTCTATGCGTCTCCTAAAAGTAATAGCGGCGTTCACTCCTGAGCCATGGCAGGGATTCGGATATGGCTCAGAGGAATCCGCGAAGCTTCTTAAAGACGGTGATATGAAAAGCGGAACGAAGCTCAGATGGGCTGATACGCATCACCCGGCTCTTACCGAGACTAACGGTGAGTATGACGGTCAGTATCTGTTTATAAATGATAAAGCCAATGCTAGGGTAGCCCTTATTGACCTTCGCGACTTTGAAACAAAGCAAATTATTAAGACTCCTAACATTATTTCAGATCATGGTTCTACCTTTGTAACTCCTAACAGCGAGTACGTGATTCAGGCTTCTCAATATGCAACACCTCTCCCCTTTGAAGAATATGCTACTATGGATGAATATCAGGAGAAATTCCGTGGGGTAATGGCTCTTCACAAATTTGACCGAGAAAAGGGGAGGATCGTAGCAGAGGGCTCATTTCAGATAGAGCTTCCTCCATACTGGCAGGATCTATGTGACGCTGGAAAGAAAGTAAGTGAAGGATGGATTTTCTGCAATTCGATTAACACAGAACTCGCAACAGGTGGTATAGAGCAGGGCTTGCCACCATTTGAAGCCGGTGTGTCTCAAAGGGATATGGATTATATGCACGTAATCGACCTAAAGAAAGCCGCGGAAGTTGCAAAACAGCCCGGGAAAACCAAAGAGATCTCCGGCGTTAAGGTTATTTCTCTTGAAACGGCCATCTCCGAAGGTCTTCTTTACTTTATTCCAGAGCCTAAGAGTCCTCACGGTGTAGATGTCGCTCCTGGAGGCGAATACTTGGTAGTGGCTGGCAAATTGGATACACATGCTACGATCTACAGCTTCGATAAAATACAAAAGGCGATAAAAGACAAAAATTTTGAGGGAAATGACGTCTATGGCGTGCCGATTCTCAACTATAACGATGTAGTTGCTGCTCAGTTGGAAATTGGTTTAGGCCCTCTTCATACTCAGTTCGATAACGAAGGCAATGCCTACACAAGTGTTTTCATAGAAAGCACGCTTGCTAAGTGGAAGCTCGGACCTCCTTACAACGAGGGTGAAGAAGCTTGGACGCTGACAGAGAAAATTCCTGTTCAGTACAATATTGGACACACTGTTTGTGCCGAAGGAGATACAACTTCTCCGGACGGCAAATACTGTGTAGCGCTAAATAAGTGGTCTATTGACAGGTTTACGGCTGTCGGTCCTCTTTTGCCTCAGAACTTTCAGCTTATTGATGTGTCAGGCGAGAAAATGCAGCTCCTCTACGATATGCCAATTGGTATAGGAGAGCCTCATTATGTGCAGATGATCAAGGCCGACAAACTTAATCCATGGTTTGTTTATCCTGAGGTTGGATTTAACCCCGGAACGATGAGCGTGGATCCTGACGCCGCCAAATCCGGCGGTGAAAAGATTGTTCGCTCAGACGGAAAGGTAGAGGTATGGATGACGGCTATAAGAAGTCACTTTAATCCTGAGCATATCACTGTTAACCAGGGAGATGAGGTAATTCTCCATATTACAAATGTTGAGCGAGCAAGGGATGCTACCCATGGATTTGCAATTGAGGGTTATAACGTAAATCTCAGTCTTGAGCCGGGTGAGGCCAACACGGTCAAGTTCATAGCGGATCAACCGGGTGTATTTCCTTTCTACTGCTCTGAGTTTTGTTCTGCTCTTCATCTGGAAATGATGGGGTATTTGCTCGTAGAACCCGACAACACATAAAGGGTCTAAAAAAACTCTCTTATCCCCCTTAATGATTTCTAGTTAAGGGGGATGGAGTACAAGAAAGAATCTTAGTGAGGAGGTAAGAATGAGAACACTTAACACCTTATTTATAGTAATGTTGATTCTTGGTTTTACAGGTATTGCCTTTGGGGCTCAAAACGAAGAGACCGCCAAGTCATGGCAGCAACAGGCTACGAGCACCAGAGAGGCTGTTATGAATGTATACGGAGAATTGGAAAAAATGGGTGACAAGGACAACCCTGTCGCCAAGGAACTTATCGCGGATGCTGTCATCCAGCTTGGAGAAGGGGATAAATTTCTTAAGCAGGGTGATGAGGCCATGGCTGCAAAAGAATGGGAAAAAGCTAATTTCGGTTACAATATGGCATGGCAGTACTATGTAAAAGCTGCAACGGCGGGCTTAAACGCTAAAAGTATTCTAAGCGGACAATAAGAAGAGTTTACAGGATAAACGGGGGAGTGCTCATAAGATGCATTATTATAGAGGGCTCCTCTAAACACAATTATTAAGGGTTGCCCCTGCAAAATAAGTGCTTGTCACAACGGAGGTTGCAGATGAATGAACCAATAAGAGAAAATGACTTAATATTCGGTCCTCGTATACCGAAAGAACTTTGGAAAAAGGAAAAGGGGAGATTTCTGCTCCCCTCTATCATAATGGTATTAGCCGCCTTTATACTGTTTATTTCAATCTTTTTCCCTTACTGGAAATTAACCCTCTTTGCACCTCAGTATCCGGAGGGTCTGCAAGCAAGTATGTATGTAAACCGTCTAACCGGCGATATTCAGGAAATAGACGGGCTTAATCACTATATAGGAATGAAACCTATGGGTGAGGCAGCGGTGTTGGAGCGGACGCTAAGTATCTTTATGATTGTGGGGCTCGTCTTGCTCATAGCCGGTACTATCTTTGTACATAGTCCCTTTGCCCTATTTCTATGTATTCCAGCCATATTGTATCCGCTATTCTTTTTAGGGGACCTCTATTTTTGGATGCGGACCTTTGGTATGAATTTGGATAGTAGAGCGGCGCTTAGTAGTGCCATACAGCCTTTTGTTCCTCCTTTGTTAGGCGAGGGTAAGATTGCGCAGTTTCTAACAGTCGCAAGTTGGGAAATAGGCTTGTATATGTCTATTGCGGCGTCCATACTAATTATTATCGGACTCTACTACCACCGAAAGGCATATAAGCCGCTAATTGTGGGTTCTGTCCCTAACTCCTAATATTAAAATAAGGAGGCGAATTGTAGCAAGGAAATAATATGGCTAGCTATATCTCGGTGCTTGTTTTTCTGACTGCCATTTCGACCTCTATAGCTGTGTCGGCGGAAACAGTTCATGTCGTCTCCCCTAAAGGGCCGTTTACCTCTATATCTCAAGCCATATTGTCGGCAAAGAGCGGCGATACCATTAGGGTTAATGGCGGCACTTATAATGAGCACATAATCGTTGATAAAACTTTAAATCTAATCGGTATAAATGAACCTAATATTGACGGTGGCGGAAAAGGAACCGTTGTTTTAATAAAGGCCCCGGGCGTTACTTTTAAAGGGTTTCATGTAAGTGGAAGCGGTGAGAGTCTGACTGTGGAAGATACGGGAATAGTTCTTGATTCCGCTCAGGGCTCAATCATTGAAGATAATTATTTGCATGATGTGCTGTTCGGAATATATTTAAAAAACTCTTCAGGAACACTCATACGCAACAATACAATAGTCGGCAAGGACCTCCCTATTCCTGTTAGAGGGGATGGGATTCGCCTCTGGTATAGCTCAAAAACCAAGATCCTGGATAACACAATTACAGGAGCCAGGGATCTGGTCATGTGGTGGTCGGGTGATACTCTGATTAAGGGTAACAAAATAGAGCAGGGGAGATATGGGCTTCATTATATGTACAGTGATAACAACGTATTTGAAGACAATCTGTTCATTGGTAATTATGTAGGCGGCTTTCTTATGTATAGTAATAATATCAAATTCCACTACAATATTTTCGCGCTCAATCAAGGACCGGCAACCGGTTATGGAATCGGATTTAAGGACCTTGATGACATAGTTGCTACAGAGAACCTCTTTATAGATAACCGTATAGGAATTTATATGGATAACTCCCCTCATTCAGTAGATTCCTGGAACACATTAGAGGACAATGTAATAGCTTTCAACGATATAGGCATATCTCTTATGCCGTCAATACAGAGAAATATTATAGTCTCAAACAGCTTCATTGATAACGTTGAGCAGGTGGAGGTAAGAGGGGGCGGAGTTCTTGCGGGTAATAGGTGGTTTGAGGAGAATAAAGGGAATTACTGGAGTGATTATCGAGGGTATGATGAAGATAAAGACGGGATAGGAGAGATCCCGTATAAGGCTGAAAGCCTTTTTGAGGGTCTCATTGATTCAAATCCGGTGCTCAGAATATTTATATACAGTCCTGTAGCTCAGGCCATCGAGCTTGCTTCTGATGCCTTTCCGGTAATGAAGCCGGCGCCAAAAGTTACCGACAATTATCCACTGATGTCCTCTCCTATCAGTGACCGGTTTGATAGTCCCAAGGGGAAGTTCTCTCTTAATCTTTTTATTGTATCCGCCTTTATGACACTTATTCCTCTTTTTGCGTTTTTTTACATTATCAGGCGGTGATTGGAGAAAATATTGATTAAAGTAAAGGATGTAACAAAGCGTTTCGGGAACATTACGGCTGTTGATAGGGCTTGCTTTAGTTTAAATGCAGGAGAATCTCTGGCGCTCTTAGGCGTTAACGGTGCCGGGAAGAGCACTCTTATCAAATGCGTATTGGGGATACTTGATTATAGCGGGGAAATAACACTAAACGGTCTCAATATTAAAGAAAATGAAAAAGAGGCAAAATCACTAGCGGGTTACGTCCCACAGGAGCCCCTGTTTTACGATATGAGGACCAGGGATGTGCTAGGGTTTTTTGGCTCGATACGACGGGTTAGATCATCAAGAGTCGATGAAGTGCTGGATTTGGTAGGGCTTAGAGAGCATGAGAGGAAATCCACCTCGGAGCTCTCAGGGGGGATGAGACAGCGTCTCTCTTTTGCAATAGCCTTACTTTCCGACCCTGAGGTGCTGATACTGGACGAGCCTACCTCAAACCTCGATGCGGGTGCAAGAGGGGACTTCCTTAATCTTATAAAAGAATATAAAAATAAAGGTAAAACTGTACTTTTTTCATCACATAGGTTGGATGAGGTTGATTTACTGGCAGACAGAGCGCTATTTATGGAATCGGGGAGGGTCGTTTTTGAGGGTCGGCCGGAAAACCTACAAGAGCTCTTGGGGCTTAAGATCAACATCAATTTAGTTGTGCCTCAGGGTAGCGTAGAAAGAGCGATCGGTATCCTGGCCAGGGAGGGATTTCATAACGCTGAATCTAATGGCAGGGGGCTCAATATAGAGACTGACAGCAAGCAAAGAGTAGATGTCCTTAAAAAACTTTTACAGGAAGAAATACCCATTTCTGATTTCAAAATACAAGAGCCCTCTATGGAAAACATCATAGATAGGATAAAAGAAAATGGATATTAAGAACGTCTTATTAATAGTGAGAAAGGAAGCAGGGGAATCTATAAAAAACAGATGGTTTTTGCTTTATACGATCTGCTTTTCGCTGCTGGCTCTTCTTGTTTTATTTCTCGCTTCTTCAAGGAGCGAGATTGCGGGCTATTCGGGATTCGGCAAGACTGCCGCGAGTTTAATTAATCTCGTATTATTATTTGTGCCTTTAATCGCGCTTGTAACAGGGGCAATCAGTATTTCTTCCGAGAGAGAAAACGGCACGCTTTCTTATCTCCTATCTCATCCGATAACAAAGTCTGAAATATTTGTGGGGAAATTCATAGGAACCTTAATTCCGATCTGGTTCTCCATATCCTTGGGATTCGGGCTTGCGGGAGTCGGCGTAGCCATAGGCGGGGGAGAAGGGGATGTCTCAAAATACATTACCACCGCCTTTCTATCCGCTCTTCTTGCCGCTTCTCTTCTCAGCATAGGCCTATTAGTTTCGGTTTATTCCAAAAGGGCGTCGAAATCCATTGGTATTGCGGTCTTTCTATGGCTCTTGTTTATAATTCTGGGAGATCTGGGAATTATGGGGACAACAGTTGCTATGGGTCTGGGAATTGAGCAGGTTTTCGCATTGGCTCTCTTGAATCCTGCAGAGGTTTTTAAGATAGCCTCGGTTTTAGCGCTTAGTCCCAGGTTCGAGATTCTGGGCCCCGTGGGGATTTATGCGGTCAGGACCTTTGGGAAGGAGGGAGTGTTTTATCTCCTGTTTGGAATCATGCTTCTCTGGACCCTGATCCCTCTTGGATACGCATATTTGGCCTTTACACGTTTTAGGAAGGAGGAGATATGAAGATAAAATTAGTTCTTTTGTTTGTTATGGTTTTAGTGTTTTCCTGTAAAAATGATCCTCAAACAGGACCAGTTGAAATTTATTATGGAGAGAATGTATGCGAGAGATGTAAGATGATAATCAGCGAGAAGGATTTTGCTGCCCAGTATCAATTGTCCGCGGGTGAGGCCGTAAATTTTGATGACCTGGGCTGTATGTTTCATTACATGGCTGAGGTGCACAAAGATGGCATATCTGCGATTTATGTAATGGATTACGGCTCCAAAACGTGGATCGACGGGAAAAACGCGCACTATGTCTGGGTTCAAAGTATTGCTACCCCTATGGGCCATGGAGTAATAGCTCTGGGGAACGAGGGAGAAGCAAGGGAATTTGCCGATAAAGAAAACGGCAAATACCTGGGCGGTCTAAGCGAAGCAACAAAGTGGGTTATGAAAAAATAAATTTTAACCCCGGGGGTGCATTATGGAATATGTCAATCTTCTAAGTGGTATTGAATATAACGAGAGTCATCCGATAGCCCGGTCGATTCATGTTGATAAAAATGGAAGACTTTTACAGTTCGCTCTCCTGCCGGAGCAGGAAATTAAGGAGCACAGCTCTCCGTCCTCTCCCGTTTATCTCTTGGTGCTAAAAGGCGAAGGAGTTTTTAAAGGCGGTGACGGCTCTGAGGAAACCGCCGGGGCGGGCTCAATCCTTATCTATGATGTTAATGAAAAGCATTCTATTAAAGCGGGAGATGAAGAGTTGGTTTTTGTAGCTATTCTTCACGGATCTCCTAGGAAGGGAGACTGAGTTGCGGGGTCGAATCTTGGTATTGTTAAATGTGTAAATTTTGACAATATACGCCCGGCATGCATCATTTATAAGTGATGATAGCAGTGAGCAAAATTGGCATTGTTTTGCGCTATATGCTGCTGTAGTGTCAAATAAATACAATAGGGGTGAGAGATGCTTGTAAAAGAGTATATGACTAAGAACCCTATTGTTTTGCCTCCGAATGAAAATGTTAAAAATGCATTTAATTTGTTGCTGGAAAAGGGTATCCGTCAAGCGCCGGTTGTAGACAAGGGAGAATTAGTCGGCATAGTAACAGACCGCGATCTTCGCATGGCTATGGTTCAAAACCTCAAAATGAACGATCTAACGGTGGGCCTTATTATGACCAAGGACCCTGTAATTATTACAGAGGATTCGCAAATAACCGACGCTGGTAAGCTAATCAGTATTGGCAAATTTAATGCTATACCTGTAATTGAGAAATCCGGTGAACTGACGGGGATAATTTCAACAACCGATATTCTTAAATGTTTTCTGGAAGTAATGGATGATAATTACGTGCCGTTAATTACAAAATAATTGCACCGAGCTGATTTCTAGCAGCGCTCTTCTTATTGATTTGTTTTATGTACTTGATGATTATGATGGTTCTCGCCCGCTACAAGATGGAGCGTAATATTTGTTAATCCAACCGCAATTAACAATACACCCGCAGCAATCGCCAGTGTCCTCGGGGCTCTCTTNAATGTCTTTTTATATATATAAGGGAATGTCGATAAAGCAGGTACTGTACCAAGCCAAAAGATAAAAAGAATTCCTGCGCTGTAAAGAGGACTCTTNGTTGTAACCGCCCCGATCACAAATATGTAAACCCATCCGCAAGGGAGAAAACCGTTTACTATTCCCAGAGTNAGGGATTTAATAGGTCTTCGCTGAGAAAGAGACCATTTGGCGGGTTTTGAAATTAGGGACGCAATCGTTTTACTCGGTAGAAATTCCAGGGGTTTTCCCGCAACGAGCTTATACCCTGTATAAATAAAAAATATGGAAATTAAGACTATGGAAATAGTTGAAATAAGAGGGAAATTGTTAGACAGAAAAGCCTCACCTAAAAACCCGGCCAGTATTCCAAGGATCAAATAACTTATTAGTCGTCCTATATGGTAAAGGCTCATGTAGCCGTTGCTATTATTTACAGTTATAGCTATGGGACCGCACATTGTAACGCAGTGCGTGCTTCCCAGAATACTTGCAACAAAGACGGCAAGCGGTACAGAGAGGAAAGACCAGTGTCTTATTAGTTCCTCAAATTGACTTAGGTCCGACAAGCTTTACGTCCTCCTGTGTTTTAATTTTATTGCTTTTTGTATCTAGGAAATCAAGTTTTATGTTTCTTGATCCCTCTACTCCCGTAACAGAGGGGGGGAACTTAATGAATATATGTAAAGTAGAGTTCTTTCCTCCCCCAAGCTCAATTGCCTGTGTCTGGGATACAATATGAATATTCTTTTCTTTCCATATGTCAGGCAGTGCCATCTCAAGGTCTAAATCTTCAAAAGTCTGATTTTTTAAGTGCAGTTTGAAATGATTTATTACTTCTTCGCTTTCTCCATCCTTTTTTATTACTTGGTATGGGCTGTCTTTTCCTCTAAGCACAGTTATCACTATGTCCTCTCTTTTGGAAACAGAGAAAATAAGGGCAGAAATTACGGCGATAAGTAAAACGGAGTATATCGCGACTCTAGGTTTCAGAAACTTTGATTTGATTCCTCTTAGACTGTTCCCGGTTGCGTACCTTATGAGTCCCTTGGGTTTATCTATCTTCTCCATTACTTCATCACAAGCATCAATACACGCCGTGCAGCCTATACACTCGAGCTGAAGCCCCTCTCTTATATCTATTCCGGTCGGGCACACGGCTATGCATTTGTAACAGTCTATACAGTCACCCACGGGCTCTTCTGATTTTGTTTTTCCTCTTCTGGGCTCTCCTCTCACCGGATCATAGGAAACTGTTAAGGAATCGTCATCCATTAGGACGGATTGAAACCTTCCATAGGGGCACATAATAATACAGAACTGCTCCCTGAACCAACCGAAATCAAATAGGATTACAGCCGTTATGAATCCCATGACAAGAAAAATTGTCCAGTTCTCCTCAGGGTTGTACTGGGTCATTTCGACAAGACTGTCCGCACCTACAAAATAGGCCAGGAAGCTATGCGCAATTATCAGGCTAACTATAAGAAATAACGACCATAGCAGGCTTAATTTAAAGATTTTTTTTATGTTCCAGGGGGCTTTGGCGAGATTTCGCTGTTGTATATGACTTCCTATAATCCAGTACTCTAGTTTTCTGAAAACCCCATCAATAAATACAGTCTGAGGGCACGCCCATCCGCACCATATCCTGCCCCATATGGCCGTGATAAAAGCCAGACCTATCGTAAGGAACGCAAGTAAAAAAAAGATAAGGGGAGCGTCATGAGCCCAAAATGTAAGGCCGAAGATAGAGAATTGCCTCTCTCCGATATTAAGCAATAGAGCCTGATGACCTCCGATCTTAATCCACGGAAGTATCAGGAAAAAGATTATAAGGAAAATCTCTACAATGCTCCGGCTGCGCCTCCAAAAACCGCTTACAGGAGCTGGGAAAATAAAGACCCTCTTCCCGGACTCATCCATGGATGCCGGGCGCTCATCCGGCAGGTTTCTTTGATCGAGAACTCTCACTTACGCTCTACTTTTTCTCCTTGGGGTGGCCTTGCCCCTGGGGGATTAGTCCCCTGGAGGCTGTAAATATATACGGCTACCGCTTCAAGCGTTTCTTCGGGAATCACTCCTTTCCAGGCGGGCATCCCTTTGTCCGCTACCCCGTTGTTGGCAACCTCAAGTATAGCGGCTACCGAGCCGTCTCCATTGATCCAGTACTCGTCGGCAAAATTTGGCCCGATAAGTCCTTGTCCCTTGTCACCGTGGCATGCAAGGCATTTTAGTGCGTATTCCGCTTTACCTTGTTCAAGCACCTCCTTATTACCCAGGAGTGCAAGATAGTCTTTTTCCGACTTAACCGGAACCGTCTCCTGTGCTAACTGCTGCTCCGAGCTGATAACGCTCATCTGTTGCGCAAGCTCCTCATCCGAAGTCGGCCCGCCAAAAAAAGTGTAATATGAGTAATAAATAACAGCGAACACAATTGTTATATAAAAGGTCATTAACCACCAGCCGGGTAGGGGGTTATTTAACTCCTGTATGCCGTCATAATCATGATCTTTTATTAGTTGGTCTTTGTCACTCATTTGTTGTCCTCCTTTAACTCATATTGCTCATCTTCAAGAGGTAAGCGTTCCATTTCCTCGTATAACTTTTTATTTTTTTTACTCATTACGCTGACGACAACAATAAGAAATGCCACCAGGAACAGAATAAGAGCCAGATTGGTAAGCTCTATGTTTTCAAAGTACGAAAGCGCTACTTGTTTCATTGTGTCTCCCCCTCACTTAAGTTCTTTTTGCCAAGGCATTGAAGATAAGAAATTAGCGCGATGATCTCCGTATCCTTTGCCGATTCCAGGGATTTGTCCTGGCTCAGCAATTCTTCGTATATCCTGGCAGCCTCTTTTTCGGCGATGATATCCGCGTCTGCAACTTCCTCTTCATTATAGGGGACCCCAAGCATCTTCATCACGCTGAATTTCTTTCGCAGAATGTGATAATCGATCTTTTTAGCCGCAAGCCATGGATAAGAGGGCATGATCGAGTTTGGTGTGATCTCCCTTGGATTTATCATATGACGTACGTGCCACATATCAGGATACTTTCCTCCCACCCTCGCAAGATCGGGTCCTGTCCTTTTTGATCCCCACTGAAATGGATGGTCATACATTGACTCCGCGATAGTTGAGCTTGGACCATAACGGAGGACGTCAAATGGAAGCTTTCGTATCATCTGCGAGTGGCATACATAACAGCCCTCTTTTATGTAAATGTCTCTGCCGGCTAACTCAAGCGGGGTGTAAGGCTCTGTCTTTTCACTTGAGGGGAGGTATTTGTAGATCGAGAGCGTAGGCAGTATCTCTATGACTGAGCCTACAAGTACCGAGATAAAGAGAATTACAGTGAAAACAAGACTCAGCGCCTCGAGCTTTCTGTGTCCTGTTCCTATTGCGGTCACGTCTGCCTTAAGAGGGGAGACCTCAACATATGATTTCACCTTTTTCGGTGCATGCTTTATTGTTACCCAAACGTTATATATTAGGAATAGGAAGCCTATCAAAAACAGAGAGCCGCCTATAAATCTAACCCAGTAAAGGGGTACTATTCTCATCACTGTTTCAACAAAATCAGGATATACAAGCTGCCCGTTCTCTCCAATTGCCTGCCACATGAGTCCCTGAGTGATACCGCTTGCCCACATGGAGATGTAGTAGAGCAGGATTCCTAAAAAGCCGATCCAGAAATGCCAGTTCATGAGCCTTTCACTGTGCATCTTCGTGTTCCAGAGCTTTGGTACGAGATAGTAAATTACCCCGAACGTAAGAAATCCGTTCCAACCGAGAGTGCCTCCGTGAACGTGCCCGATAATCCAGTCCGTATAGTGAGCTAATGAACTTACGGATTTAATCGATAAAAGCGGACCTTCGAATGTAGACATTCCGTAGAATGTTACAGCTACAGCCAGGAATTTGATGATAGGATCGGTACGTAGCCTATGCCATGCTCCTCTTAATGTCAGAAGACCGTTAATCATACCACCCCAGCTGGGAGCCCAAAGCATTACGCTAAATACCATGCCTATCGTCTGTGCCCAGTCGGGAAGAGCCGTATTTAAGAGATGATGGGGCCCTGCCCAAATATAAATAAAGACCAAGGACCAGAAATGAATGATAGAAAGTTTGTAGCTGTATATAGGCCTGTTCGCCGCTTTGGGGACATAGTAATACATCAACCCTAAAAAGGGCGTTGTCAGGAAGAATGCGACCGCATTGTGTCCGTACCACCACTGTACTAATGCGTCCTGAACTCCGGCATAGACAGGGTAGCTTTTAAACAAAGCAACAGGTATTTCAATTGAGTTCACTATGTGAAGAAGCGCAACAGTCACAATGGTTGCTATATAGAACCATAGGGCGACGTAAAGGTGTTTTACCCTTCTTATTGCGATTGTGCCGAAGAAATTTATCGCGAAAACCACCCATATTACGGCGATCGCTATATCGAGCGGCCATTCGAGCTCTGCGTACTCCTTACCCATCGTATAACCTAAGGGCAGTGTGATCAGTGCGCCCACGATGATTAGCTGCCAGCCCCAGAAATGGATCTTGCTCAGCATGTCAGAGAAATTTCGAGTCTTAAGCAGTCGTTGGGTCGAATGGTATATGCCCGCAAATATTATGTTGCCGCCAAATGCGAAAATGGCGGCATTTGTATGCAGAGGCCTGATCCTACCAAACGTAAGCCATTCAAGTTCCAGGTTCGCTGGCCAGAAGGCTAACTGGAGGGCCGCAAGTAATCCTACGACAAATGCCGCGGCTCCCCAAAATATCGTGGCATATATAAACATTTTTACGATGTCGTCATCGTAGATGATTCTGTCCATGATTCCCGCGTTAGGTTTGATAGTTGAACTCATTTAACTTGCTCCTCCTTTTCATCCTTCTTTGTTTCTGTTATTTCGTAATCATCAAGTAACATTCTTTGGCTTGGTGTTGTAAGGTCGTCGTACTGACCTTTTTTGGTAGCCCATATGAAAGCCGCCAGGAATAAAAGCGCTATAGCAATAGAGACCCCGAGAGTTAGAAAAATTATATTCATAAGATTGCACCTTGCCTCTTTTGATTAAGATTGTTCTGCCCGTATAGGCTTGAGCCGATTAGAAGTAGAGAGCTTAGGGGCATTAGCACTGCTGCAGCTAGAGGATTAATATACCCAAGTAGAGCAAGTGTGCCGGCTGTTATGTTATAAGCTACTGAAAATAGAGTGTTTCTCTTTATGCTTTTTTTTGTGATGTTCCCATGTTCTAAAAGATCCGCGATATTAATAAGGTTGTTATTTAAAATATAAGCGTCTGAGACCTTAAGGCTTTCCTCCACGCTTCCCTGTACCGAGACCCCAACATCCGCAGAGGAAAAAGCCGAGGTATCGTTTAAGCCGTCACCTATCATCATGGAATGTTTAAGCCCTTTAACAATTAGAGCTTTTTCCTCAGGAGTTTGCTCCCAATAAATATCCTCCTCCGCAATTCCGAGTTTGAGCGCGGTCTGCTTAACATTATTCTCGTTATCTCCGGACAGGATATGGAGCTTATAGCCCTTGTTCCTGAGTAGATTGACTACAAATTTTGCATCTTCTTTTAAGGAGTCGCCCAGGTATAACTCCGAGAGGGTTTCTCCATCCTTATTAATGACTATTTTTGTGGTTATGATTTCGTTGATATCATTTGAACTCTTAATATCTTTGTCTGACATAAACTCATAAATATGATTGCCGACCCGGGCCTCTATTCCTTTTGTATAGATGTGCTTAAAATTTGTTACTCCCGGTAATTTAACGTCTTTGTCACCAAGGTGAGATACTATGGCTCGAGCGATTGGGTGGCTTGATTCTTTTTCAATTGCCACGATGGCTGCCTGATCATATTCTGAGAGTTTCTCCGTGTTCCATTTGAGGATTTTATACACACCTTTTGTCAGAGTGCCTGTTTTATCGAAGAAAATATTTGTGACGTGAGGAAGTTTCTCAAAAATTTGCGTACTTTTTATAAGTATCCCTTTTTCAACAGCGGAGTTTAGAGAAAACCCCAATGAGAGTGGTAGAGCAAATACAAAAGCACAGGGGCAGGCTATTAATACAAAAGCCATTACTCTACTTAAAGCAGTTGCCGGGCTGATGATCGTAGAAATTGTAACGAAAGAGATAATTGCTATAACACCGACTAAGAGCGTGAAGATTGTTGCAAATTTGTCGCTATAAGTAGAGGAGCTGATTTTGCTTCTATAGTTTTTCTCAACCTCATCTAGCAATTTGCCAATACGTGTGGAGTCCCCGGTCTTTGTAACCTCTATAATTGCTTGTTCTGATTCCAGAATTGATCCGGCGTAGATAACGTCATGTTTGAGTACAGTTTGTGGTATGTTCTCTCCTGTCAGGACCGATAGATTTAGCTCGGCGTCAGGAGATAAAAGTTCTCCATCTAGAGGAATACGCTCACCTTTTTTAAGCTTCACCTTTTGCCCCGCTCTTAGATCTTCAATGGGTTCAAGAAAGAATTGTTTGTTTTGGTTATCCCAAATCAGTATCCGATTTTGAGAGAAGAGTAATCTGCCTGCCGGCTCTTTTTTGGTAATTCTCTCTTGTATTGATTTAAGGAAATATCTGCTTGCTAGAAGTAAAAATATAAAGGTTGTAACCGAATCAAAGTAGACTTGATCGTTTCCGTTTAAATAGTTATAAGTGCTGAGAAAAAATCCGACTACAATTACAAAAACAATTGGGATATCTACTGTTACGCGCCTGCTCCTGAGTGAACTAATTACGCTTTTATAAAACGGGACGGCGCAATATGCGACTACGGGCAGAGATAATAATAGATTTAAAAGCCCGAAGTGTTTGGCAAATACCCCCTCAGCACCTGAATAAATTGCGGCTGACAGGAGCATTATATTTCCGGCGCACACTGCCGCGATTGATAACCTAATAAGGGATTTTCTGTTTTCTTTCCTCTTTAGTTCCTGGGCTTCTTCATCAATCTTGATTGGATGTGCTTTATACCCGAATCGTTTTACTATTTCGGGAAAGCTTGAGAACTTCTTTTCGTCTTTGAAATTTACAGTAGCAACGCTACTTGACATGTTTAGAGAAACCGACTCGATATGAGGCGCGTAATCAGGGATTTTCTCAATCAGCCAGAGACAGGCTCCGCAGTGGATACCCTCGATATAAAAATCCATCTTAAGCGGATATTCAGAACTCGTGTATTGATTTATAAAATTGTCTTGATCCAGGTATCCGTATTCTTCAGCTTTCTCAGGATCAATTGGACGCCCGGTTTTCTCTATATTTTGCTCTTCTTTGATTTTATAGAAATTACCAAGCCCCAGGGTGTTAAGCAGCTCAAAGACAGAGCTGCATCCCGTACAGCAAAAATAATTGCCATTGGAAAAAACTACATTGGATAGACCAAGCTCTTCCCCACAATGCAGACAGTGAGCGGCTTTGGGTAAACCTCTAGGGATTCCAGGCGAAGATGCGGTATTTTTCATTATCGTATTCTTATGTAGATAATACTGTTTATTATGTAGGTAATATAATTATTTGCAATAATCATGCCAGTGTGTTTCTTAATAATTACGGAGTGCTGTTAATATTTGGAATGTCAGATGTGCGATAATCTGACAATTTTGAGTCGATTTTTAAATATATTGCTGAGTACTGCTATTTTGTTGATAATGAATTTTAGTATGTGATTTGCGAAAAGGTCGTAACAGAGCCATCGATTCCTCTGTATACGAAATCTGGTAAATAAGGGTTGATTTTCACTTCTGAGTTTTTTTGCTCTATTCTATAAACCTATGAATCAAGATTTCCAAGTATTATATCTTTAAATATAGATTCCATATTATTCAAAAGGGGCCTAGTCGCATCTATAGTTATTAGGTTTTTTCCGCTGAGCTCGACAGGTTCTTCGAACTCGCTAATAAATCTGTCCAATATCTCTAGTCTGGCGTCTGAAATAGATGTTTTCTCCTGCTCTCTTTTTATGAGTCTTTGCTCGATTACATCTTTAGGAGTGTGTGTTTGTAAAAAATATAAGGGGATATTTAAACTTTCAGCCCTCTCTACAAGAGACTCTCTCCATTTTCTTTTTGAAAAGCTTGCATCAAGAATCACCCCTCTGCCGTTCTTGGTTTTTTCTTGTGCTCTATCAAATAATTCTTGATATGTGAGCTCAGTAACCTCCTTTGAGTAAATCCCTCTATCATATTTTTCATATCTTCTTTCATTGGCGGGGATACCCGAGATCTCTTTTCTCACTTTGTCTGAGGAGACAATCTCGCATGATAGCTCTTCTGAAAGCAACTCTGCAACAGTAGACTTTCCCGAACCTATAAGTCCGAAGGTGACTATAATCACAGGACCTGAGCCGAAAAGCGCGTATTTCAAGGCCAGCTTGAAATATGACTCGGCTTTTTTATGCGCAAGGTCTCTTTCTCTGGCCGGCACCTCAGGTTCATGGGCCTTAATGCTTTCTACCTTCCCCCTTACATACGCTCTGTAACATTTATAGAAATCAAGCACGTCATCAATAGAATCGTCCTTTAGAGCTTTGGATATTTCTGAGACGAAAAATTTAGAGAACATATAATAGCCATTAAAGTCGAGATCCATTGCAAGAAAGGCAATATCGGAGGCCAGGTCTATGTATCTGAACCTCTCGTTAAATTCTATGCAGTCGAAAATGCATATATCCCCTGAGCAGAAATTGATATGCTCAAGACGAAGATCTCCATGGCAGTCTTTTATCATATCCTGCTCCATTCTTGCCCCGAACAAATCGGATTTGTTTTCAAAAAAGAAGTCGTTATAAAATTTAATTGCGCTATGTGCGACAGGAGAAATCGTCTCTCCAAGGAAGTTTTCTGAGAGGGCGAGATTCTCATCTATATTTATTTTGATGTTTTTAGAGAGACCATATTCACGAATCTCTTTGTCGGGTTTTTGATCTTTATAAAAATCCGACAGTTTCTTTGCAATCCTTATAAAATCGGTTTCAAGAACCTTGTCCTCCTTAAGAAGGTTCTGCAGAAAATATCTCTCCGGGAGCATCTTCATTTTCACGGCGTACTCGAGGGTTTGTCCTCCTTTACCCAGACTGAGCGTCCCGTTTTTTAGAGATATTTCCTCAACCCCGAGATAGGTGCTACTGCAAAGCCTCGTATTGAGCTCTACCTCCTTCTCACAGTAATATTTTCTTTTCTCTAGAGTAGAAAAATCGAGGAATCCCAGGTCAATCGGTTTTTTGATTTTATATACAAAAGGGGGCGCCATGAATACATCTGAGGCATGGGTTTGAATATGCTCTATTTGAGCTGGCGAGTGCGGATAGGAAGAGGGTAATAAGAGGAAATCGATTAATTCTGATCTTTCAACCCCGGATCTTTCAATTCCGCTTTGAGTTTTCATAAAGAAAGCTTCTTGTTTATTATTCAGGCCTCATTGAAAGAACGGGACACTGGGCGCTGGAAACAACTCTTTCAGTTACGCTTCCGAGCAGGAACCTTGTTATACCGGTTCTTCCGTGAGTATGAATAACAATCAGGTCCATGTTGTGTTTTTCTGCATAACGTGAAATGCTTACAGCCTCACTCATGCCATGAACCACTTCCGTGTTCATTTTAATGTCTTTAGAAGCTCCTCTTTTACTTTCGAATCTTTTTTTAATTTGAGAGGCTCTATTATTAAGTGCTTTCTTAGACTGCTCTATAACCCGCTCAAGCGCTCCAGCCGGTAGATCCTGTGCATACATATCTAACCTAAGCACGAAAATCACGTTTATTTTAGCCCCGCTAAGCTGTGCTATGCCTAGAGCATAAGTAAGCGCGGAATCGCTTCCTTCCGATAGATCTATGGGAACGAGTATATTTTTAAACTCTGCTTTCTTTTTGTTATTTGTTCCCTTAACCGCCAATACTGGCACATGGGAGTTTTTTAGAACCCTTACGGTCTCATTACCAGCTACCATGCTTTCAAAAAATCCGTGTCCATGCTTACCCATAACTATAAGATCTGCTTTCTTTCTCTTGGCAAACTCTTTTATTTTATCGCTAGGTAATCCCTTTAGAATAACCCCGTCAAAGTTAATACCGGTTTTTTGAAGCTTCTTGCTTACTTCATCAAATTTCTTAGCAGCGTTATTCTCTATCTTTAGTCTCCATTCTCCGATTTCTGTTTTTGATTCTTTAAGATTATCAAAAAGTAATTGCACAGGCATAGGAACTACGTGTACACCCAAAATTTCAGCACCTGATTTCCCTGCAAGGTACTTTGCATAGTCCAAAGCTCTATCCGCGTCTTGAGAGCCATCAGTTGCCCATACTATCTTTTTCATTTTCATTTTGAGCGCTCCTTAGCTTTATTGATTTAAGCTTTATTGATTTAATAATAAATTTGATCTGCCAAATTAATAACTCATTCTACTTTATCAATAAATCATATAGAAATGCAAATACCTTTCCATCCCAATGTCACAGTATTTTTGACTTGTTGCTAAGAGCCATAGCAAGGTCAACAAGCTCTGTTGCGATTACCACTATTAAATCATCTACAGAGACAATCCCAGAGAGTTTCCCCTCTTTAGTAACCGGCATCCTTCTTATCGAATACTCTGATAAAGTGCTTAAGATATCCATGATATTAACAGCCTCATCGACGTAAATTAAATCTTTAGTCATAACCTCTTCGACAATAACTTCCTCTGGGTTTCTCCCTTCAGCTATTACCGATATAACCATATCTCTATCCGTAATTATACCAACCGGAAACCTCTCAGCATCAACTACAACTAATGAGCCAATATCTTCTCTCATCATAAGATATGCGGCTTCTGAAACAGGTGCTGAAGGACCTATGGTTATTACATTCCTGTTCAGTATATCTTTTAAAGGCTTCGTGCTTCGAATCAGTGTTCTCTTCATTCTGCCCTCCCTTCAAAGATTATTATGATGCTCATAATATAAAGAATATAGCAATATTAATAGGATACAACCTTTTCTCAGTAACTTAAGGGGATTATAAGAAATAGGTATATGTTTTTAGATAACAGGACCGAAAATATCATTTATGAAGTGCAGCAAGTTTTTCTAATTCTTTTAGCTTAGACGGTTCTCCAAGGGCTACCAAAGTATCCCCCGAATTTATTATGCTGGTCGAGTTCGGGTTAAATTCCATTGTTCCATCCGGGCGCTTTATAGCAACTATTATAATTTCCAGGTCTCTCCCGATTCCCGTATCCACAAGAGTCCTTTCACTCAATATAGAACCTTTGTCCAAAAGAATCTCTTCCAACTGAAGTTCAAGATTCCCGATCTTTGTGGCAAATTCTATGAAATCAACAACTGCGGGTTTTAGTATACTGTTTGCAATCCTGATTCCTCCTGTGATATAAGGAGACACTACTCTGTCTGCACCCGCTCTTAGAATCTTTCTTTCAGAGCTCTCCTCACTGGCCCTGGTCACTATAAACAAATCGGGATTTAAATCACGGGCGCTCAAAACTAAAAATAAATTTTCTGCATCTGTAGGTAGTACGGATATTAATCCCTTGGCGTTTTCAATGCCGGCGCTTTTTAACACATCTTCGTTATTTGCATCACCTTCAAGTATTAAAAATTCGCCTTTCTCTGCATCCGACACTGAATTCTTTTCAATTATTAATATGTCTATATCTCTTGAGGAAAACTCTTTCGCAATGGTTTTGCCCATTCTGCCAAATCCGCATATTATATAATGGTTTTTTAATTCTCTGATCTTTTTCTCCAACCTTTTTCTCCCTATTAAACCCTCAAGTTCTCCCTCTAAAAGAAGTTTTGCTTCGGTACCAAGCAGATAAAGAATTATACCTACACCGAGTACCAGAAGAACAATTGTAAATATTTCTCCTGCAGCTGTAAGATCATGGACTTCACCATATCCAACCGTGGTTATCGTTATTACCGTCATAAAGAGGGAATCCCTAAAATTCCAGCCCTCTATGATCATATAGCCGGCAACGCCGAAAGCATTAATAAAAATAAGGAGTACAATAGATAAAAAGAACTTTTTTTTAATTCCGGTCATTTGCAATTCATAAGAATTAAATTAGACGATCCGCTCATTTTAAGACAAGGTCTATAAAATGCCCGGTCATGACATAAGAAAACTACAAGAAATAATAAGGAGAAGCAAATGCATAAAATTTGAAAGTACTAGATTCTATAAACTCAGCGATGGATAATATAATGCCTAAGGAGTATGAGGAAAAGCATTTGAAAAAACCAGAAATCTCTAGTTTCGCGGTACGGCTTTTAGGTGAGGGGCAATTCTGTCAAAATCTAACTCATGCTATGAACCTGTCATAGGGGGTCCGGTCATTATGTCGGAATGACTTATCACAAATATATCTTTATTGTTTTAATATTCTAATTCAGCTATTGCGCGTTGTTTTGTATCATATGGTATAATCTTTTGAATTCAATTATCTAAGTTTATATAAGTATTACAAAGCTTAGATACGTAATATTCCAAGAACTGAGGGGGTCCCAAAATATGGGTCAAGAGTGTTACAAAAGGAGTTGAATATTTGCAGGTTCTTATAGGCATCAATGAACTTTTGTTTTGTAAATTGACTGACAGATAAAATTCCATTTCCTCTCTCAAAATAGTTTCTCTTAATCCGGATATTGTAAACCAAACATCAGTTCCGTAGCTAATTATGAGAACATTCTTTCCCTTAAGCTTTTTATTAAATAGCCGATTGGCGATAACCAAAACGATTACTTAATATGGAACGGTAGTTTTGAAGAAAAACTTTTTGATGGGGGAGTTGATTGGTGATTTACAAGTGATAAAAAACAAGGGACATTTATAGATAGGAAATAGCTAAGAAAATGATAAGTATAGATACAAAAACTTTTGAAAAATTAATATCCGATTTTATCGACGCCCGCGATATCAGTAGTCTCGTTAATAAATTTTCTAAAGATAAGGCCTTTTACTATAACGTCCTTAAAGATATTTCTAAAGGCCGAAGCAGTGCAAATTATAAAGTACTAAAAAAGGTAGCACGCAAAAAAAAGGTAAGTGAGAATTTTATTGTCGAACAAGCTAAATCCGTTCTCGGATACATGGCTCCTTATGATAAACCTGATTTGGATAACTATTATAAAATTCTCAACGTCTCTCCCAAAGCATCTGATGAAAAAATAAGACAGCAGTGGATTGAGTTAATGAAATCCCATCATCCTGATAAAGTAGGGCAGGGCGGACTTGATAGGGCAAAGCAAATTAATGAAGCATATGAAGTGTTAGGCAGCCCTGAAAAGAGAACAGATTATGATTCGAAATACTTTCCTGATGTGCCCGTTATAGTTGAAGATGTTGATCCGGATAATAATAGATCTAAAATGTTTCTTTATTTAGTCCCTTTTATTTTAGTCATTGGGATCTTTTATTTCTATTCGTCATCAGCGGATAAAGAAGATTTTGTCAAGGAAATTGAAAACCCTGCATTACCGGATGTAGATGCAAAGAAGGGGCAGCCTAATAGAGAGCCAGAGCCTGATACTAAGTTAGATGAACCCGACAAACTTGCTCAGAGCTCTAAAGATGTTTCTGCAAATGACAAGATAGCAAAGAAATCACCAAGCATAA
>JGI24023J19991_10000944_pt1 | contig 22762 bp, 18 predicted proteins | sample Cruoilmetagenom1_FD_19991 | JGI IMG/M metagenome (IMG submission 19991) | reverse complement strand
CGGGTGTCACTGATCTCCTCTATACCGTTGCCAATTCCGCAATTTTTGATGGCACAGGCAATTCCAGAGTATCGGGCGCTATTGAAATTATCTTTTACCTCTTCCAGGCATTGGCGCAATCCAACACTATCTTTTAGTATATGGCCGGTGGTAGTCATACGGCCGGTATCGAGAGCATTATCATAGCGAAACTGCCATCGGTCGAAACCTCCCTTGGTACACAATTCGTCAACCATGCTCTCCATGGCAAAGTTAGACTGGTTGACACCAAATCCACGAAATGCTCCAGCGGGGGGATTGTTTGTATAGTAGGCACTGGCGATTACGTCCACATTCGGGATATGATAAGCGGAGGCGGCATGGGTTCCGGTCCGGGCCACTACCGCTCCTCCCATAGAGGCATAACCTCCTGTATCACCAAGGATTCTTGCCCGGAGAGCGGTAAGAATGCCGTTTTCGTCACAGGCCAGTTTGTAGCTCAACTTCATCCGGTGCCGTTTAGGGTGCATGCGCAGTGAATCAGGACGACTCAACCGCACTCTAACTGGGCGCTGGAGAACCATGGCAGCAAGAGCAGCATGGTGCTGAACTGTGAGATCTTCCTTTCCGCCGAAGGCCCCCCCTGCCGATATGAGAACCACATCAATCTTCTCTTCATCCAGGTTGAGTATTGAGCTGATCTGACTGCGATCATGATACAGTGCCTGACTCTGAGAATAAACAGTCAGCCCACCTTTACCGTCGGGCTTGGCAATAGAGGCTTCGGGTTCCAGAAAGGCATGTTCCACAAAGGGAGTTTCAAACTCGCCTTCAACCATATGGGCGGAGCGAGAAAAAACATCCTCTATTGTTTCACCACGGCAGATAACAGTTTCTTTGAGCAGATTACCGCTGTCGTGGATCAGCACCGGGGAGTCCTCTGATTCGGTCATTTCTGTAAGCGGTTCAAGAACCTCGTATTCTACTTCAATCTCTTCGACCGCAAGGCGGGCAATTTGTTCACTTTCAGCCACTACACAGGCAAAGACGTCAGCAATACATCTGGTAGTTTCACCTTCAAGTACCATCATAGGCCAGTCTTTAACTGAAATACCCTGGTAGCGTTTTCCAGGGATGTCAGCTCCTGTAAACACCCGGATAACGCCGTCTATTTTCTCGGCCGCCGACACGTCAATACGCCGGACGACAGCCCGGGGATGTTCACTGAATTTTAAAGCTCCGTGACACATTTCAGCAATTTTCATATCAGCCACGTATGGGCCAGTACCCAATGCCTTCTCGTATGCCTCAACTTTTGGATAGGAGTAACCGATCCCGGTGCGTTTTTCCCAGTCAATTTCAAGGTCTTCACGCAGGGCTTTGGCGGCCAGCATTATGCCATCGATAATTTTTACATAACCGGTACACCTGCAGATATTGACTCGTAAGGCTTTGATGACATCTGCCCGACTGGGATCAGGGTTGTTCTCCAGCAATATTTTTGTTCTGGAGATAATGCCCGGCGTACAAAAACCACACTGTACTGCACCTTTTGCCACAAAGGCCCTACCCAGCGTACTCCGTACTTTTTCAGAAAAACCCTCGATAGTGATAACAGATTTTCCCGTCACCCGTTTCATTGATGTGGCACATGCCAGAGCCGGCTTACCTTCAAGTTCGACCATACATGCGCCACAGGCTGCCTGCCCTGAACAGCCGTCTTTCACTGAAACAATCCCCTTCTCATCGCGCAGGTGATGTAGGAGAGACATTTTTTCATCACCTGAAAAGGATGTCTCCTGGCCGTTCAGCGTGAAAGTAATCATGTTATCCTCCTATCTAATCCGTGCATTGTCAGCCATAAGCATGGCTTCAAGGGTATCTGCTGGATATTTCGCTTTGCCCAGCATAATCATGGCAGCAATAATATAAGGTTTGTAGCTGGCCTCCATGTACATGGGTTTGCGGTATCTGTCGAACACACTGGCCTCAACTTCCCCTTCTTTACAGCTTACACCGGTGATATCTGCAGGCAGACAGTGCATATACAGGGCTTCACCCTCATGGGTGGTCGACATTAGAGATTCTGTACATTGCCAGTTTTTATGTTGAGCATTTTGTCCGAGCAGTTCTTTTTCCAGAGTATCGATCCCTTCAAAGTCTCCGTTGCCGTATAATTGGGTACGGCTTTCCATAGCCGAAAATGGTGCCCAGCTTTTGGGATAAACAATATCAGCATCGGCAAATGCTTCTTCCATGGAATTTGTTTTGGTAAATTTGCCGTTTCCTGACGCTGCATTTTTGACGGCAATTTCCTCTATTTCGGGCATTACCTCATAGCCTTCAGGATGCGCCAGGGATACCTCCATACCAAACCTGGTCATTAGCCCGATCACGCCCTGGGGAACGGACAACGGCTTACCGTAGGAGGGACTGTAGGCCCAGGTCATTGCCAGCTTTTTACCTTTGAGATTTTTCACGCCACCGAAATGATTGATCAGGTGAAGCATATCGGCCATGGACTGGGTCGGGTGATCAATGTCACACTGCAGATTTACCAGAGTGGGGCGCTGTTCGAGTACTCCTTCCAGATATCCCTGCTGTACAGCTTCAGAAACCTCGCGCATGTAAGCGTTGCCTTTACCAATATACATATCATCGCGGATACCGATTACGTCAGCCATAAAGGAGACCATGTTGGCTGTCTCACGCACCGTCTCACCATGGGCGACTTGAGATTTTCCTTCATCCAGATCCTGCATAGTCAGTCCCAGCTGATTACAGGCGCTGGCGTAGCTGAACCGTGTCCGGGTGGACTGGTCGCGAAACAGTGAAATTCCCAATCCACTGTCAAAGAGGCGGGTAGAGATATTTCTCTGTCTGAGACCACGAAGAATATCAGCCACAAGAAATGTTGCCTGAACCTCCTGATCACTTTTCTCCCAGGTGAGCAGAAAGTCGTTTAAGTACATGTCCTGATAGTTTAACTGGGCCAGCTCTTCAATAAGGGATTTTATCCTTGCGTTATCCATTAGTTTTTCTCCTTTTTTTTAGTAGTGTCTTGTGATCTTATAGATGACAAATTCGTAAAAACTCAAATTCTGTGCTCTCTCCCGCTTCCGCGGGAATGGCGGTGTACGGGTTTTTTTACAACGCCATCACGGAATAATATGAGTACCAGCACCATGAAGCACAGCTTCTTTTATAAATTCAGGCGAGGTGATAATAACTTCCTTTCCACCTGCTTTAAGAAATTTCAATGCTGCCTGCATTTTGGGAAGCATACTGCCCGGGGCAAAATGGTTCTGCTCAATATAGGTTTCGGCTTCGCTTACTGTCATAGTGGCAATTAATTGTTCATCAGGCTTACCGAAGTTCAACGCCACCTGCTTCACCGCCGTTGAAATAATGAGCAGATCAGCATTCAACTGCCCGGCCAGTAAACTTGAGGCCAGATCCTTATCGATTACCGCATCCACTCCTTCAAGATCTTTGCCGTTCCGCACCACAGGTATGCCGCCACCGCCGGCGGCGATTACGTGATAACCCGCTTCGAGTAACGATTCTATGACCGGCCTTTCGACGATTTCACACGGTGCCGGAGATGGAACAACACGGCGGTATCCTCTGCCTGCATCCTCAACCAGAGCCCAGTCCGGATAATCTCTCTGGATATCCTCCAATTGATCCTCCTGGAAGAATTCTCCCACCGGTTTGGCTGGAGATTCGAACGCAGGATCTTCTCTGTCCACTACCACTTGAGTGACAATGGTTACGCACTGCCCTGCAATGTCCTGGACAGCGAGCTCGTTGTTCACTGCCTGCTGGATCTGATAGCCGATGGAGCCCTGGGTATCTGCCACAACGTTTACCAGGGGGACCAGGTGGAGACCGGTTGCCTGACGGGCAACTTCCGACCGCCGCATAATGAACCCCACCTGGGGGCCGTTGCCATGGGATATCAGTACCTGATATCCCTGGCTGATGAGATCAATTACATGCTGTACTGTTTCTCGAATCGCCTGGTGCTGATCCTCGACGGTCTGCTGCTCTTTGCTTTTGACCAGCGAGTTGCCGCCAATGGCGATAAATGCTAATTTCGCCTTCATAAGAAATTACTCCTTTTTACCAATGTAAATAAGAGGTAATGCTGCGTAGAAAGCTGCACAGGTAACCAAATCAGCTTTCCATGTCTTTTCGTTGGGTGCATGGGCTTCTGCCTCTTTCCCCGGTCCAAATCCGACACAGGGAATACCGAACATTCCCATGATGGAAACACCATTGGTGGAAAAGGTCCATTTGTCGACATGGGGAGTCTTTTCGAAAAGTCCCTCGTAGGCTTCAGTGCTTGCCTTGGTAACCTTGTGATCTTCCGGCAGAACCCAGGAAGGGAAATAGCAGTCTGTCGGGTAGACGAGTCCGGTATACGAGGGCCTGTCATAGGTATACATGGAGACTTCCGCCTTGGCGTCCTTGACTGCAGGTAGTTCCCTGATCTGGTTCATGGCCAGTTCCCCGGTCTCCCCTGCTGTAAGACGGCGGTCGATCGAAATTGTACATCCATCAGCAACAGCACAGCGGGAGGGAGATGTGTAGAAAATTTCAGAAACCGTCAGTGAGCCTTTTCCTAAGAAAGCATCTGTTGTCAGTCGTTCGTGCAGTTGTTCCAGCTCACCCAATATTCGGCCCATTTTAAAAATGGCGTTATCTCCCCGCTCCGGCGCGGAACCATGGGAACTGATACCTTTGACTTCGACTTTAATTTCCATGCGACCGCGCTGGCCGCGATAAATGCCGCCATCGGTGGGTTCGGTAGAAACGACGAACTCCGGTTTAAGGCCCAGTTCCTTTATGATATATTGCCAGCACAGCCCATCGCAGTCTTCTTCCTGAACCGTCCCCACAACTACCAGAGTGTAATCGCCTTCCAACCCCAGATCTTTAATGATCTTGCCGGCATAAACCATGGAAGCCATACCTCCTTCCTGATCGCTTGTACCACGCCCTCCTATGGTCTCTTCGTCTTCGTAACCCTCATACGGATCGAATTCCCAGTTGTCACGGTTGCCAATGCCGACTGTGTCTATATGAGCATCCATGGCAATGACGTGCTTTCCTTGGCCGATTGTACCAAGTACATTGCCCATGGGATCAATCTCTACCTTATCAAAACCGACTTTTTCCATTTCCTCTTTAATTCTGGCCACAACGGCCTTCTCGTCACAGCTTTCACTGGGAATGGCCACCATCGCCCTTAAAAAAGCTGTCATTTCAGGTTTGTACTGTTCCGCCAGTTGATTGATTTTAGCAAAATCTAATTGAGACATTTGTGTTATCCTTTTGTTATATTTTTATTAGTATCTAACTCCCGAAATCCTGTTATGAAAAGCAGGGAAATCGTTATTTGATATCAGTTGTCAGTGCTCAGTTATCAGTAAAAGCATACTGATATTAATTTGTCTTCCTGATAGAGTTTCTGAGCCCCACGAGCATTGCAGAGAGTTCTTTTGTTTCCTGAATCTATTTTTTACCAACTGCTGGTTCGATATAATTAATTTCTATCCCAATATAAATTTGTGTTCTTAATTCTCCACAGGAACCTATTGAATATTGTAGAAATCTAGAAAAATATTTTTTAGAATCCCGTTCCACACCTTCTGCTATATTGCTTGGTATTGATAACTGCTAACTGACCATTATTTCTGTTATTCTTCCGCATCAATACACTGCTCTACCGCCCGGACTACTCCGTCATAACCTGTACAGCGACACAGATTTCCGGCCAGACCTTTACGAATCTGCTCCCGGGAAACCTTCTGTCCTTTATGCTGTTCCACGAAAGAAGTGGAAGCCATGACCAGGCCGGGAGTGCAGAAACCGCACTGGACGCTGCCGGTTTCCAGATACGCCTGTTGAACCGGAGACAACTTACCTTCTTTACTTTCACCCTCTGTAGTTCGTATATTGCAGCCATCCGCCCAGACAGCAAGGTAGAGACAGGAGTCGACGGCAACGTCATCGATCAATACGGCACAAGCCCCACATTCGCCGACTCCGCAACCCTCCTTAACACTGGTGTAACCATGTTCTCGAAGTACATCAGCAAGGGACATGCGGATATCAATCTGCCAGGTCATCGATTTTGAATTAACGGTGCAGGAAATGTTTCTGTTCATGGTATCGATACTCCATTTCTGTTAAGGGCTTCTTTCAGAACACGTTCGGAAAGTGTTGTAATAATCTGTTCCCTGAAATCTTTAGAGGCGCGCCAGGAATCTCTTGGTCTGAGATCACCCAGCACGGAGTCACTGACAAGATCAAGCAGAGTCTGATCAGCCACACTACCCTGAGCTTTTTCTTCGGTGCGCCAGCATCTGAGCGGGGTAGGCCCGGCGACCCCAAAGGCAAGCCGGATTCCTGCAACCCTGCCACCATCAATTTTACAGGCTGCAGCGCAGCCGATAGTAGCAATATCCATGGCACCACGCATGGCGTATTTATAGTAGTGGCCCGACCAGCCTTTGTAGTCAGTAGAACCGATACGCAGACAAGTCATGATCTCACCGGATTTTCGATCAACCTGGCCGGGTCCCTGGTAGAAATCATGCAGGGGTAGCCGACGGAAACCTTCAGGTCCTTTAAGTTCTATATGCGCATTTAACACCAGTAGAGGAGGAGCAGCATCGGCACTGGGAGCGCCGTTAGAGATATTACCACCGATGGTAGCAACATTTCGCACCTGGGGACCGCCGATCGAAGAACCACCTTCGGCCAGTACCGGAATATTGGTACTGACGATGGCTGACTGGGCCAGGTCAGTAAAGTTAACTCCAGAACCTATAACGATGGTTCCATCCGGCTCCATTGTAATATTTTTCAGTTCGGCTACATCATGGATATCCACAAGATGGCGGTAGTCGGGGTTGTGCCCATGCAGACGGACCAGTACATCGGTACCCCCGGCAATTGGCACAGCGTCCGGGTTCTTCGATAAAAGAGCAATGGCTTCATCCACCGTGTCTGCTTTATGATAACTGTCGATATCAAACATGTTTGTTCCCTTAAAGCAATCCTGCTTTTTTGAAGTATTTGAAGATGGACTTGGGGGTCATGGGCAGCTCGTTAACAGCAACCCCTGTTGCATCAAGAATACCGTTACGAATGGCTGGCGCCGGAGAGATGACAGGCGCCTCCCCCACTGATTTAGCACCATATGGATGCGATGGCTCATGAGTTTCCACAAAGGCTGCCCCAAGATCAGGGATATCCATGATTGTTGGCACTTTATAGTCGAGCAGATTATTATTATAGATTCTTCCTGAATCGGAATCAACCATGAGTTCTTCAAACAGGGCTGCGCCTATGCCCATTGCCATTCCGCCATGTACCTGACCTTCCGCTCCCAGAGGATTGATAACCACCCCGCAATCGTGGACATTGTAAATCTCGTTAATTGTGACTTTGCACAGAGGAATATCAACCGAGAGATCGACAAAGGTGCAGCCGAACACATGGGCATTATTGCGAGCCTTGTAACTGACTTCTGCCGTGATCTGACCACCGCGATTTTTATCGTAATATGCATCCACAGCTACGTCGCGTACACTCATAACCGCTATCTCTGGTGTCTCGGCAATAACGATATTGTCATCTGCAATAGTAATAAGTTCAACGTCAAGTCCGGTGATAATGGATGCATAATCAAGAATTCTGGTTTTTAACTGCTCTGCAGTTCGCATCACTGCCTGTCCTGTTACATAGGTCTGACGTGAGGCATAGGCACCTGTGTCAAACGGGGTGACGTCGGTGTCCTGGGCTGAGACCACGTGTACCTTGTCAAACGAGATACCAACTGTTTCTGCTGTCATCTGGGCAAAAGCCGTATCCGATCCCTGACCAATTTCCGTCGCTCCGATCTGCAGATGGACTGAACCATCCTGATTGAGTATGAGACGTGCACTGGCCGGTTCCACACAGACCGGATAGGTTCCTGAACCGTAGCTGAAAATGGCTATCCCCAGGCCACGCCGCAGCTGCCCTGTCTGGATTTTAGGCCACTCCTTGCGTTTTCTTTTCCAATCGATCAGCTCCCTGCCTTTTCTGATAGTGTCAAGCAGACCACAGGTCATGATCGGCTTTTTGGTGATCTGGCTTTTGTCACCAGGGCGGGCACCATTTTTTAAACGAAATTCAACGGAATCCATCCCGACCAGGCGCGCCGCCTCTTCCATGATGGCTTCGATAGCAAAGGTCATCTGGGGCGAGCCATAGGCACGCATGGCTCCAGCTGATGGGATATTTCCATAAATGGTTTTTGCTTTACAGCTGTAAACAGCCCTTGGATACATATAGTGGGTTTTGGCGGCTCCTGCTGAAACTATCGAATGGCCATGGGAGGCATAGGCGCCGGTATTGGAGAGGGCATCAAAATCGATAAGTTTGATTGTACCGTCCTTGTCCAGACCAACCTGAACCTTTACATCAAAAGGATGCCGCACTCGGGTGCCAATCATTCCCCCTTCACGGTCCAGCTTTAACCGGACCGGTATACCTTCAAGGTTTTTGGTTAGAAAAGCCACCATCGGTTCAAGGATCACATCCTGTTTATTGCCAAATCCACCGCCAATGAATGGTTTCACAACTCTTACCAAGCCGGCATCCATATCAAGAGCCTCGGCCACTATTCTTCTGGCAATATGCGGAATCTGAGTTGAGGAGACAATGACGATGCGTTGATGATCGTCCATATATGCATAAGCTGTGTGATTCTCCAGGTGGCAATGCTGCATTATCTGGGTCTTATATCGTCCTTCAATCAGGTGGTCACATTCTTCTTTGACCTCTTCCAAATTGCCCCCTGCAACAAAGGAGTGGGTTTTTACTACGTTCCCTGTTCCCTTGTGTATTTCAGGTACATCATCTCCGAGTATATCTTCACGATTCACCAGAGGTTGAAAAGATTCATACTCAACATCAATAAGAGAAAGTGCTTTTGAGGCAGTAAGATCACTATCCGCCACCACTATGGCAATCTCGTCACCCATATAGCGAACGTAGTCTGTAAGCAGCAGTCGATCTGCAACGTCGACATGACCGGGATCCATGGAAAAAGGGTGACCGGCCGTTGCAAATTTCTTTTTAGGTATATCCTGGTATGTGAAAACGCCATCTACACCGGGTAGTGCGCGGGCTTTGCTGGTGTCGATAGTTAGAACACGACCATGGGCAATGGTGGAGCGCAGATATTTGGCTACGCGCATTCCGGGCATAGTGAAGTCATCTGCATAACGGGCCTTGCCGGTTACCTTGGCCACTCCATCCACTCTTTGAACTGATTTGCCTACTGCCATGATTTTTTCCTGAATAAAAGTTCGATTAGTCTGGAATCTGCATTTTACGAAGCAAGACCTATTTACGGAGACGGGTATTTCCCATGCCAGAGAATATCCTGATAGTTCACGGGATCAGTAGCCCCTTCGGTATTAAAAATCAGAGCGGTGGAATCGGCATCGATTTTAAGGGCTTTTTTAAATTTCTCAAAATTATTGTTGTTGGTTATAAGGTCGAGGAGACCAATGCCCACTGAGCCGGATTCACCAGCCTCGACCACAGCGTCACCAGCCAGGGGATTGGCGAGGATGCGCATGCCGTTTGCGGCAACATGATTTTCGCAGCTCACATAGCAGTCAGTAAAATTTCGGAGTATATCCCAGGAAAGGGGGTTGACCTCCCCGCAGGCGAGACCGGCCATGATTGTCTCATGATCACCGGTTACCGCATGGGTTTTGCCATCTCCGGCTGCAGCTGAGGTGAAAACACAGGCGGCACTGCCGGGTTCCATTATTATGAATTTGGGTGGATTATCCTGAAATCTATTGATTAAATAGCCGATTACTGCCCCGGCAAGGGCCCCCACACCCGCCTGGATAAAAACATGGCTGGGAAGAGTTCTTCGCTGGACCATCTGATCCACCGCTTCTGAACACATTGTCATATAGCCCTGCATAATCCAAAGGGGTATGTCACTGTAACCTTCCCAGGCGGTATCCTGAACCATATGCCAGCCGTTTTTATCAGCTTTTTCGCAGCATAACCGTACAGCATCATCGTAATTGAGGTCAGTCTCCACCACGGTGGCGCCATGTCCTTTGATGTTTTCCACTCTTGAGTCGGCTGCACCCTTTGGCATATAAATTACTGCTTTCAGACCAAGTTTTTCTGCGGCCCAGGCAATCCCTCTGCCGTGATTACCGTCGGTTGCCGAGGTAAGGGTCATCCGGCCGATTTTCTTGCGAACTTTTTCGCTTTTCAGATAGTCAAAATCTACTTCCTCAACTTTTTTACCAAGTTTGTTGCACATAAGCCGTGCCACGGCATAGCTGCCTCCGAGAACCTTAAAAGCTTTGAGTTTGAAACGGGTAGATTCGTCTTTTACAAATATATCCCTAAGTCCCCAGGCCCGCGCCAATTCATCCAGACGGACAAGAGCCGTCGGTCTATAACTCGGCAGCTTACTATGAAACGTCAAAACTTTTTGGGCAATATCGTCAGAGAAATTTTTTGGAGCGGCTCCTCCAGGAGGGGACTGCACCAGGTATTTCAAATTGTGGGTTGGGATTTTCTGTATCATCTGAGTTTCTCTTTTTTTTTCAGGTACGAATTTGCTTGAGGTAATTGTAGATAGTGTATCTTGAGGATCCAAAGACTCTGGCCATGTAGTCGACAGAACCTTTAATCATAAAGACACCTTCTTTGTCCAGCCTCTGCACGACTGCCAGTTTATCTGACTTGTCCATCATGGTAGGAACCTTGCCGTATTCACTGACTTCAAAGTCAATTGTCGATTCCATGGATTCGGCAAAGGTACTGATGGTACCGACCTGATTGATTCCCTTACTGTTATTGTTGTTTTTGGCACTTTTACTGGTGCTAAATGTAAAGTCGTTAAAGGCTGTCGAGAAAAAGGCGAAGTCGGTGACGTTGAAGTTAATGCAGAGACATCCTTCAAGTTTGCCTTTGCCGTCCCGCACCATAGTTGTAGAGCATTTGAGGATTTTACCGTCTTTGGTGGTGCCTTTGTAACCGAATTTATCAGGAGCATCATCGCCGAACTCTTTCAGCAGTCGGTACAGCGTATCTGGGAGAGGGCAGCCGGGTTGGCGTTTGGTGATATCGCCTTCAATGTAAACCAGTGATCTCTTTAAATCTCTGAAATCATGGATAACAACTTCACATCGATCACCGAATATACTGATGATGCCTTTAGCCAGATTCTTTAGAAATTCAAAATTTTTTGGATCCATACTCTCCTCTTAATAACAACTTTTTTGTATGTCAACAAATAAATTTTAATAACGCTTCTAATAAATTGTCATGTGCGTCAGCCACTTAACAAAATATATTTTTATTACAGATAGTTAGTGTCTGTCCATAGATGAGATTTTTTACTCTAATAGAGGCGCTCGATAAAATTAACCGCAGGCATCGGTGATATGTTGAGGATTAAATTTTGAGAGCAACGAAAAGTTAGGGTAAAAAGGCTATTTTGGGACAGACTCCTAGGAGGCTGTCCGAGAATGCATTTCTCGGACAACCTCGTAGTTAATGCTAATCTGAAAATTCTACTTCAAGGATCTCGGATGAATCATCAGAGTCTGGCAGTCGTTCGACTTCGGTTGACATCGAGTAAAAAAGTATGCCCAGACCGACGAACAGGTAGCCGCCAACTATACCATTGAATGAGGGCCAGTGGAGGCTTGCAGAGTGAATAATCCCCAGGCTGGCCATAGCCGCAGATACCAGCATAAATCCGCTGGCTTCTTTAAATTTGGCGTCGATAAGGTGTGCCAGGAATGCACCCCACATCAGGCCGGTTATTATCGCACCCTGGCTGAGAATCTGATGGCCAACTACATGTGCACCCTGTTGTCCTAGAGCGGCAATCAGCTCGGGATCGGTGATGGAAGGGATATTCTCAACGCCAATACTACCGAGAGCATTCAGCATTCCGTTCCATTTGATCATTAAAAAAGCTGAAACATGGGGCATCATGGCAATGGCAATCGCCATGCCGTGCCGACTCGGACAGGTTCTTGCGGTTTCGCTTATAATAATTATCGCCACATAGACCAGGATAGGGGCGGTGGCCGCAAGTGGCACAAGATTGCTGAGAAAGGCTAGAAATCCAAAACATGCGGCAAGAAAAAATACTACTCCAACCGCCAGAACGTATCCGCAGCGGGCATTAATACGCTTATAGCCAGGATGTCCTATATATACAGTTGTCGGAAAAGGAGAACCGCATACGGCACCCAGCATGGTGCCGAAACCATCGGTTAACATAGCAATTGAAACCGGATATTTATCGCCCACTGCTTCGGCAGATTCAACATTATTCATGGTTTCAATAAAATTGTAGATTTGAACAGGTATCAGGACGAGGAACAGTTCAGGGTGGGCAAAGAGATATTGGATACCGACAATCATATCGCCCAAATATGGTATAGGGGGATAGAAGCCGACTCCTTCAAAATTAATAGATGCTTTACCAAGAATAAGAGCAATAACAGTGCCGGCCACAAGCGCTAAAAGCCCGGCAGGCAAATTGAAGGGCAGTTTGAAGCGGCCAACTAATCCCCACATGACGATGGTCAAGGAGACAAACCCTATGATCGGATCTTCGAAGACCATGGTGAGTGGTACTACTCCGATGAAGACCAGGGCTATACCGCAAAGGGTTCCGAGCATTCCGGCGCGGGGAGTGACTCTTTTGAGAAAAGGGCCAATGAGGGCCCCTAAGGCCGCTACGATACCACCGATAAATCCTGCTCCTATCCCTATTTGCCAGGCAAGTTCGGCATCGTTTGTGGCCCAGTAGATGGGGCCGATGACCCCGAACAGGTAGACAAACATGACAGGAGTACTGATCCCATAGGGCAGCGCAGTGACATCAGATCGCTGTTCTTTTTTGGCCAGACGTTGGGCAAGGTAGGTGTAAACACAAACACCAAGTAAAATAGCAACGGCAGCGCCGGGTACGATTCGTCCAAAGACGATTTCATCCGGCATGTGAAAAACAAACTTACAGATACCGCTCAGAACAATCAGGTTGGTTAAGTTGTCAGTAAACAACGCCCAAAAAGCACTAAGGTCGTTACGCGAAAATAATGGATAATGAAACGTCTTACTCATACTCTTCCCCTTTTTCTGTCGGAAAATTATTTTTTGTTGTTACCATCTTTGATGGTTTCGTAAAAAGTCCCCTGATTCGTCATTCCACCTGCGCGGGAATGACGGGATGGTGCAGAATTTGAGTTTTTACGACGCCATCATCTTTTATAGGCTTCTTCTCCCAGTATGTGAACACTCTTAACCACCCTGTCATCGCCCAGCATTTGCAGTGCGAACAGCTTTTCAGTCAGGTTCTTACACCGCTTAAGGCGCCTGGCAAGCAGTGGAGTTGCATGGTAGTCAAGGACAATAAAATCCGCCTCTTTGCCAGGCTCAAAGTTGCCGATCAGATCGTCTAGATCCAGAGTGAGTGCTCCGCCCATTGTGGCGAGATACAGTGATTTGAACGGGGTAAGTCGATGGTTGCGAAGCTGCTGTGTCTTGTATAAATCGCTTATGGTTTGCAGTAGTGAAAAACTGGTGCCGGCACCGATATCGGTTGCCAATCCCACCTTTACCTTTTGCTCTTCTGCTCTCGCCAGATTAAATAAGCCACTGCCTAGAAAAAGGTTGGAAGTGGGGCAGAATGCTATGCCTGCACCGCTTTTGTGCAGCAGTTGGAAATCATCGTCGTTCAGGTGAAGGCAATGGGCAAAGATGCTTCTTTTGGTTAAGAGACCATGGTGCGCATATACATCCAGATAACCGGACCGATCCGGGAATAACTCTTTAACCCATTCAACTTCACTGCTATTTTCAGCCAGGTGAGTGTGCAGGTAGAGATCAGGATATTCAGTGAGCAGCTTCCCGGCCATGGCCAGTTGCGCGTCGCTGCAGGTAGGTGCAAACCGGGGAGTAACAGCATAGCGAAGCCGATCAACACCATGCCAGCGTTCGGCCAGTTCCTTGCTTTCACGGTAGCCGCTCTCCGGGGTGTCGGTGAGATAGTCAGGAGCGTTACGGTCCATGAGTACCTTACCACAGATCATTCTCAGGCGGCGCGTCTGGGCTGCTGAAAAAAATGCGTCCACCGATTGTTTATGAACCGTGCCGAATACGAGGGCGCTGGTTGTGCCGTTGCGCATTAATTCGTCGAAAAAGAACTCGGCGACATCACTGGCCTTGTCGGGATCACCAAACTCACGTTCGGTGGGAAAGACATAGGTCTCAAGCCATTCCAGCAGTTGTTCGCCATATGAGGCAATTATTTCAGTTTGCGGATAATGCAGATGACAGTCAATAAATCCCGGAACGATCAGACTATTCGGATAATGGGTAACAGATGCATCAGCTGGCAATCTGGCCAACAAATCCTGGGCGTGACCTACTGCCTCGACCAGGCCGGATTTGACTATCATCAGGCCGTCGGAGAAATACTCATAACTGATATCGTCTCCAACTTCAGCAGGATCTGCCAGGAAATGGAGTATTTCTGCCCGAAAAATCTGCACTTTGTCGATGTTCACGATCAAGTACTCCCGGTTCTTTCAATCAATTTTTCTTTTATATCTGTTCGTATTGGCGTACATATAATCGACAGTGGAACTCTTGTCTACAAATTATTTGAAAGAAAACAATAAATTTGTTGAATAAGTAAAGTATTTTTGCTATTTCATGGTTGTGGTGTTCAGTGGTTTGTGGTTTAAGCTCTGGAAGTCTACGCTTATCACTTGTTTTTTATGACAGAAGTTCAAGAGTAAAATACGAAGATAAAGGAGTCATAGATGAGCAGCATATGGATAAAAAACCCGCTTGCCATATATACACCGAATGGTGTGGATGCGCAGGGTGGACTTGTCGTAGATCAAAAACAAATCGTAGAACTGGTTCCGAAAGGGTTAGAGCCCACTATCCCATGGGATACACTTTTTGATGCAGGTGAACATGTAGTGCTGCCGGGTCTTATCAATACCCACCATCATTTTTATCAGACCCTCACAAGAGCCGTGCCTGCTGCCTGTGGCAAGGAACTTTTCGACTGGCTTAAGGTCTTATATACCATCTGGGCCAAATTGAGTCCGGCGCATATTGAAACCTCGAGTCGGCTTGCGCTTGCCGAGTTGTTACTTTCCGGCTGCACTACAGCTTCCGACCATCACTATGTTTTTCCTGCCGGGCTGGAGCACGCAATTGATCTGCAGATTGCAGAAGCGGAAAGATTAGGTATAAGAGTGGCCCTGACCCGTGGGTCAATGAGCCTCTCCGTGGAAGATGGTGGGTTGCCACCCAAAAGTGTGGTGCAAAGTGATGAAGTGATTTTAGCTGACAGTGAACGGCTTATAAAAGAGTATCATCAGCCTGAACCCGGGGCAATGGTACAGGTGATCCTGGCACCATGCTCTCCTTTTTCCGTGAGTGAGTCATTAATGGCTGAGACTGCCCGTCTAGCCAGGTGTCACGGAGTCCGGCTGCATACGCATCTTGCTGAGACCCATGACGAAACCAGCTACTGTCTGGATCTTTTCGGCGTGCGCCCTGTTGACTATCTAGAACGGGTGGGTTGGTTGGCAGGTGATGTCTGGCTTGCACACGGTATTCAGTTTGAACCTGAGGAAATCAGGCGACTGGGCGCTGCGGGCGTTGGAGTCAGCCATTGCCCGAGTTCCAATATGGTTCTGGCTTCAGGTATCTGCTCCACTCTGGATCTTGAAGCTGCCGGTTGCCCGGTTGGACTGGGAGTTGATGGTTCAGCATCAAATGACTGCTCAAATCTCATGCAGGAAGTTCGTCAGGCACTCCTCCTGCAGCGTCTTAAGTATGGTGCCGGAAGAGTTGACCACCTGGATGCATTACGCTGGGGTACCCGGGGGTCTGCCCATTGTCTTGGCAGAGACGATCTGGGTGAAATAGCCCTCGGTAAACAGGCCGATCTGGCTCTTTTTAAGTTGGATGAGCTGCGGTTTTCCGGCACGGGGGATCCCCTGGCAGCATTGGTGATGTGTGGAGCACATCGGGCCGACTATGTTATGGTCGCCGGACAATGGGTAGTAACAGCAGGGGAGATACCGGGTTTGGATTTGAGGCAGCTTATTGCAGAACATTCAAGCCTGGCCAGAGAGTTAATAGCCTGAAGTGTCGTACTTGCGTCATTCCCGCGCAGGGGGGGCCATAACCCTTTGTTGTGGTACTGGATCCCAAAAAATTTCATAAATATCTTTTCAGATACCCGCGAACGAGAATACACCTGCCAATCCTATTTGACGATAATGCACCTGTGTCAAAAAATCAGGAAAACCGTAATCAGAAAGGATTACGGTAAATTCAACTTTATTCTTCAACTGAAAGGCTGATATTGCCACTGGTTGTATCGTTTAATGAAAGATGACAAGTTCGTAAAAACCTCAGTTTCGATGGATAAGTAAAAAGATTCATATTGGAGGCGTGCAATTTTCCTATTATTTCGGCGTACATACGGTACGTCGTAATGATAGGAAAATTGTAACAACGAACAAGATGAAGACTTTTTACGACGCCATCAAAGATAACTTCTATGTTTTTTATATTCTGCTGCATAACGGTTTAAAATTATTATGATGGCTTTATGCCTGTCCTACACTGCCTTGCTTGTCACCAGGAAACAATGAAATACAGCAAGGAATAAAACCCGCCCGAAGGGTGATAAGTTCACTCTTAAGAAAGTGTCCGTTATTTTCTTACCACATCAGATCTTTTGACTTTCCATATAATGGACTAATACTTAGCTTATATGGAGTTGCTATTGAAAGGGCGCTATTAAAAGGTGCAGAGATAATGACCTGTTCGTTTGAGCTCGGTCGAAGGTAGTTGTTATTGGAGGTTTGATACAATTACAGAATGCGATAAATCCATCCACTTTATAAAGGGAGCGAAAAATGGTTATTCATGTCGTCATCAAAAGAAAGTTCAAAGTGAGACAACCCGAAAAACTCATCCCACTGCTGCGTAAATTGAATGAACGTGCCAAAGTTCAGGAGGGATATATCTCGACAGACACCTTGCAAAGCACTGAAGATGCTGAGGACTACTTAGTTGTGAGTAAGTGGGAAACAGAGGAGAACTGGAAGGCCTGGCTTAACAGCAAAGAAAGAAGAGATCTTCAGGGAAACGTCGACCATCTTATCGGAGAACGAACCTTCTACGAAATCTTCAAGCCTGTAACATAGACAATATAGAGGTTCAGACCCTTCTCTTTTAACCATCAAATTCGCGGGATGCATGTGGGGCTGTTGCTGTTCTTTGGTGCTGATAAAGGACAGGATTTGAAGCATTTATTCAACCGGAAGCTGAGCGTCAGCGAGTGTCCGGCAAAACTCATCAGTACATTCCCGCAACATCATATCCTTACTGATTTAGAGGTGGCGATCCCATGATATTGGAATCACAAATGATAATCATTTTTGGTGGAACAGGGGATTTGACCCGGCGGAAATTACTGCCATCTCTCTATCATCTGCTCAAGAAAAAACAACTGACCGACTGTACGCCCATTGTCTGCCTCGGTCGTCAGAAAATCACCAGGGAGTCATTTCTCAAGAACCTGACAATTGATAAATTTATTGAGGATTCCGACGATGCTGTGGTGCAAGACCTCCTGGGTCGCATAGAGTATCTCAGTTTTGATGTGCTCACCGGAAGTCCCCCTGAGTTCTATGCCGGAATTGAGGCTATTCGGCAGAAGTATAAATGCGCTGCAAATAGCCTCATCTATCTTGCGCTGCCCACTACCGTTTTTCAAAAAACCGCTGAATTGGTCGGGGTATTGCTCGATGAGACATGCTGGCAGCGGGTCGTGTTTGAAAAACCTTTCGGTGAGGATGTGGTTTCTGCAAGGAAGTTAAATGAAAGTATCATGTCTGTGCTGCGCGAGGACCAGATATTTCGAGTTGATCATTATCTTGGTAAGGAACTTGTACAGAACATCCTGACCCTCAGATTTGCCAATGAAATATTTGCCAGCACATGGCATGAGCAGATCATCGATCACATACAGATAACAGTGAGTGAGACCCTCGGAGTGGAGAAACGGGCCGGCTATTATGATCGGAGCGGGGCTGTGCGGGATATGGTGCAAAATCATCTTCTTCAACTTCTATCATTTGTTGCCATGGAACCACCCCGGGCAGGGACTGCCGATGCTTTAAGGGATGCTGCTGCAGCAGTAATAGGTCATCTCCGGCCGGTCGAAAAGAAAGATGTGGTGTTGGGACAATATGGTTCCGGCTTTGTCGGCAATTCCCCAGTGGTGGGATACACGGCAGAGGATGGGGTGTCGGACGAATCTGTCACAGAGACATATGTTGCTCTCAGGACCTACGTTGATGCACCACGCTGGCAGGGCGTACCGTTTTACCTGCGCACTGGTAAGCGGTTAAAACATCGGTACGCAGATATCAGGCTGGTTTTCAAACACAAAACATCTCCTCTGGGTACAATTCCGGACGAGCCTAATATGATCATCATTCGGATTCAGCCGGATGAAGGTATTGCCCTTACTTTTAATGTCCGAAAACCGGGAGACAGCGGCAATACCGAATCGGTGTTGATGGACTTCTGTCATCATTGTCACTTTGGTCCGAATACACCTGAGGCCTATGAATCGATTCTTCGCAATGTCATGCTGGGAGACCACAGCATCTTTCCACGCTGGGATTGGATAGAGGCAAGCTGGAAATATATTGATGGTTTACGGCGTATAGTAAGTCCACCAGGCAACTATACCGCTGGCTCCGAAGGACCTGTCGAGGCAGATACCCTCTTGGCACAAGATGGACGGAAGTGGCTCAACGATAATTCGTCTCAACAGATTATTCCACTTCACCTTGGTTAAAAATTGGTAGCACGGTGTGGCTTTTATCAGCAGAATCTGAAACATCCTGCCTGGCGCAAGGAAGTGGGCAGGGAGGGATCTGTCACCTCGGCTGAATAGTAAATAATCAAAGCATAATAACATTATCATGATCTCTCTGAAGCAGGCACATAAGCACATCAAAACGCTGCATTCGCTACAGCCTGTTGTTGTGTCTCTTGACAAAGCTCTTGGTTTGGTTTGCGCAAGGGATGTATGGTCCGTTGCTCATTGCCCATCTGTCGATTCTTCGTTAAAGGATGGCTATGCTGTTGTTTCAAGTGACATTGCAGATGCCTCAGCGGGTAACCCAGTGACACTCAATGTTGTCGGTGCCTTAACAGCAGGAGATGGTACCGATAAGCTTCACGTTACACCAGGAACTGCAGTTCGAATTATGACTGGCGCACCTATTCCACGTGGAGCAACATCTGTACTCGCCTCAGAATTTGCAGATATAAATGATAACACAGTAATTATCAGAGCCAATGCCAGAGCTGGTCGAAATATCCTGCGCATGGGAAGTGATATAGTTCAAGACCAGGTTGTATTGACCAGAGGAAATATGCTTGGACCAGCCCACCTTGGTCTGCTGGCAGCAGCTGGAGTGAATACAGTCGTCTGCTACCCATTACCCAAAGTTGCGGTTGCAGCGACCGGCAGTGAACTGGTTTTACCCGGTGAACCTGTTGCTCCCGGGAAGATAGCGGCCAGTAACATGGTGATTGCGGCAGCAGAATTGGAGGCTCTGGGTATACATGCCACAACAATTCTTGTGAGAGACAACTTGGATCAGCTACAAACGCAGTTTAGACAGCTTGTGCAGCAGGTTGATGTTCTGATAACCTGCGGTGGAGTGCTTGACGGAGATAAGGACCTCACCATGCAGGCCATGGAGCAGCTCGGTATGGAAAAGATATTCCATCGTGTCCGTATAGGTCCTGGTAAAGGCGCCTGTATGGGACGGGTTGGCAATACGATAGTGTTCAACCTACCGGGTGGCCCCCCATCTAACAATGTAGCTCTGCTTCTCCTCGCCCTGCCTGGCATCCGCAGATTGATGGGACATAGGAATCCCCTGCCCCAAAGAAGAAAAGTCAGGGTCACAGAAGAACTTACCGGGCAGGAAAACTGGACCCAGCTAGTGTATAGCAAGGTAGAATATAAAGACGATTCTCTTTCAGCCCTTCCTCTGCACAGCCTGGGAAGGTTAGAAGCTATGGCCAAGGCCAATAGTCTCATTGAGATAGCCGAGGGATGTTCTGTGATCAAGGAGGGGGAGTTGACAGAGGTGTGGCTATTCCGTGATTAACAGCTGATTTTACTTGTTGCTTTTTCTCTCGCCACTGTCAGCCAGAGCCAGGTAAAAAGTGCCCACAGTCAATTCAGCGCAATGATGATGGTCGCTTGGCAAGGTTTCTAGGTACGTGATGAGGTAACCTGGAGTTATATCCCAGGCTTCCTCTACCTTCTTGCCTTCGACAAGGTTAGCCAGAGCATTGCAGCAGGCATTGGTGTTCATGCAGCCTTCCAGCTCAAAATTAACCTGGCTGATTTCGCCATCTTTTATGGCCAGATACATTGTTATTGTATCTCCACAATCTCCCGTTTTTCTACCATAGCCATCCGGCTGTTCAATGGCTTTTCGTCTATCCCAAAGATACGCCATGGTTAGAAAGGTGTCAGAATGGTCTTGCCAGAAATCAAATTTTTTTGCCATTTTCTGCCTCTACTTTTCTGTAGAACTCTTTACTATCCTTCTTCTTTTCAAAACCAAGTTTAAATGCCAGGAGAATTCCTGTCAAGTCGATTGCTATGTATAGAATGAAGGCCTTATCCAGAACCTGCCCAATATACCACAAAGCCAACCATTTCAACAACAGACGACCAAATCTTTCCCATTTCATATGTAGCTGCTTGGCCGATGGATGGGGAGAAGTCATTCTGCACCATGCCGATCTCTCTACAACTCAGAGGTTGCTCCCAGCGTAAAATAATTGTATCAGTTATTACTTGTGCTCAATGGCAAAAGCGGCAGATAAAAGATGCCTTCTTGTTAGCCGTTTATTACTTCAGGAAATGTAACTTCAATATAAAAGGTGCCTAGCTATGAGACATGTTGATGTCGCCATTATCGGAGCAGGAACAGCGGGCCTTACTGCTCGCCGTGAAGTTGAGAAAAAAACAAAAAATTATATGGTTATCGATGACGGGCCATTGGGCACTACCTGTGCCCGCGTCGGATGTATGCCCTCAAAAGCGCTTATCCAGGTGGCCAAAGATTTCGCACGGCGTCAACATTTGCAGGAGCAGGCTATTCACAACGGATTACAGCTGAAAGTGGATACAACTGAAGTGATGCGGCATGTCCGCAAGCTTCGAGACCGTTTTGTCGGCGGAGTACTCTCCGGTATGGATCATTGGAGGGATGAAAAACTCATTCGTAAGAATGCCCGCTTTATCGACCAGCATACCCTTGATCTGGGAGATGAACAGATTCGTGCAGATAGCATTATTATAGCGGTGGGAACGAGGCCGGTTGTCCCTGAACCCTTAAAAAAATACGCTTCTTTTATCATTGATACCAACGATTTTTTCGAACTCGAACAGCTACCGGCAAAGGTAGCGGTGCTGGGCATTGGTGTCATTGGTCTTGAGCTGGGTCAAGCGTTGTCGCGGCTTGACATAAAGACAACCATAATCGGCAGACGAGCAAGGTTTGGGGGGCTCAGTGATCCTGAGATCAACGACTATATCGCCCGAAAATTTGCAGAACAACTTGATGTATCTCTTAATGGTTATGAGATAAAAGGTGTTGCAGACAACGGCTACCTCACGCTTACAACCGGTGAGCGTGAAATTGAAGTGGACCTTCTTCTGACGGCTCTTGGCCGGCGTTCAAATCTTGACCGGCTGAATCTGGATGTTTTCAATTTGCCGATAGATAAACACGGCATTCCCTACTATCAGGAAGAAAATTTTAACATAAAAGGTACCAGTCTCTACCTCGTCGGTGACACCAATCTAAGACGTCCTCTCTTGCATGAGGCAGCAGATCAGGGACGTATTGCCGGGTTCAACGCCGTTAATGATCCTCAATGTTTTAAGGAGCGAGTCCCTCTCTCCATAACTTTCTGCGAACCGAATATCGCTTTCGTCGGCAAACGATACGAGGAGCTTGTGCAGAAAGGCGTTGACTTTGTAACCGGCAAAGTAAGCTTTGAAGGCCAAGGCAGGTCTATTATAAAACTTGAGGAGATCGGAACCCTGCATATCTATGCCGAACGATCTTCAGGCAAGCTGCTCGGCGCAGAAATATTTGCCCCCGACGGCGAACATCTCGCCCATCTCATATCCTGGGCCATTAGCTGCAATCTCACGGTCCATGAGACGCTGGCTTTGCCTTTCTATCATCCAGTGATTGAAGAAGGGTTGCGCACCGCGATTCGCGACGCAGCACGACAGGTGGAAGCGCCGCCAAATCTGCTAGAAGTCTTCCGCTGTGAAGACAGCCCTATACGGTGACAGACTCACCCCTGGTGCAACAATTTCTTGATTACAGTGGTGAGGATGTAAATACAACAGCTTTTCGTTTAATAGCAATGAAACCCCTATCTAACACCCATGAAATGAATTTCACAACAAAGCATGAAAGTTATGTAGTCCGGATTCGGAGGAGTGTTGCCAAAGGTCCTCGCAAGCTGTGGATCGGAGTCTCGCAGGCTCGCTTACCTGTTATGTTAACAATCCTCTGAATACCTCCTTGTCCTGGGAGCGACACGATTTTCA
>JGI24023J19991_10000943_pt1 | contig 22763 bp, 22 predicted proteins | sample Cruoilmetagenom1_FD_19991 | JGI IMG/M metagenome (IMG submission 19991) | reverse complement strand
GGGGAATCCGACAATAAAAGTAGTCCTGAGTGTAACGTCATCTATGCCGCTTCTTAATTTTTTAATAATTCCCCTAATGCGGCTGCTGGTGGTTTTCCTGTCCATTGACTGAAGCACCCTATCGTTAATATGCTGAAGCGGCATATCCACATACGGCAGGATATTGTTATCTTCGGCTACAAGGTCAACCAGTGAATCTGTGATTCCCCAGGGATACCAGTAGTGAATCCTGATCCAGTCTATGTCCTCGACCTTGGACGCTTCCCTTAACATTGTCTCCAGATTAGTCCCTATATCTCTTCCGTAGCTCGTCATATCCTGGGCAATCAGGTTTATTTCCCTTACTCCCTGACTGGCGAGGTTGTCGATCTCTCCCACAATAGAATCAACGGCTCTGCTTTTCATGATCCCCCTCATCTTGGGAATTATGCAGAATGTGCACGTTCTCGAGCAGCCCTCCGACACTTTAACGAATGCCGTATGAGAAGGGGTAAGCATTATCCTCGGAGAATCCGGGTCATAAATTGTGCCCGGAGGATGGCTAATTCTCTCAGTTCTTTCTTGGTCCAGAACTTCGTTGATCTTAAGTAGATTCCCTGTACCCCAGAACGCATCTACCTCCGGGATCTCACGGCTCAGCTCTTGTGAATACCTTTCAACCATGCAGCCCGTAACAATTAACTTTTTGCAGTTGCCTGTTTTTTTATGCTCGGAAAGATCAAGGATTGCATCTAGCGACTCCTTTTTGGCGTCACCAATAAAGCCGCAGGTATTTACGATGATTACCTCAGCTTCTTCTTCAGATGATATTTGATGTCCGGATTTTTTCAGTGAGCCCAGTATTAGTTCGCTGTCCACTAGATTTTTGGAGCAGCCCAGACTCTCAATATATATTTTCATGCACGTCTCTTTACGCTGTGAGAAACGTCACCAGACTCAACGGTGAGGGTGATTTCACCCTCGTCGCCTCTGCCAAAGAGATCAAATGCAACGTCTTCAAGATATTTTGAGATAATCACATCCAGCCCTCGGGCCCCAGTTTGTCTTCTCTTGGCCTCTTCAATTATATGATCAACAACTACCGGATCCAGGTATAACTGAAATCCTTCTTCTTCAAACTCTCTTTTGTAATTCATAATCTTTAGATGAATAATTTCTTTTAACGTGTCTTTGCTAAGAGGCGAAAATGGGACAATTCTGTTAAATCTTGCTATAAGCTCCGGAAGAAAACCAAACAGTTGGAATTTAGTAATGTCATCCGCCTCTTCTTGGCTCATATTGTATGCAATAACATCTTCGTCATCGTTATTCTTTCCTGATTTTTTCATAAATCCAACTTCGTTACTTCCATATANGTTCTTTATTCCCGAGAACGCCCCTACTGCGAAAAATGAGATATCACGAGTAGATATAAGTGCTCTTGGACCCCTGTTTGANAATCCAAAGTCTAGAGGAATCTGCACGTCTGTACCCTCAAGTATTTTAAGNAGCTCTCTTTGAACCCCATANCCTGAAACATCTTTTGTCGTTCCCTGCCCNGCAAACCTGGCGTTGCTGTAAGCGCCCGCAATTTTATCAAATTCGTCAAGAACAATAACACCGCATTCAGCTATATCAATACTTTCGTTAGCCGCGTATACAAGCTGTACCAAGATGTTTACTACGTCATCCCCTACATAGCCCGATTCTGTGAATTTGGTCATATCTATAATAACAAACGGGAGTTTGAAAATTTCACCAAACAAAAGCTCAATCAAATAAGTCTTGCCGCACCCGGTAGGTCCCATTAGGATAGAGTTAGGTCTCGGAACCAGTTCAGTTCTCAAAGTGTTACTTGAGTGTAGATGCTTTAGTCTTTTGACATGTCTATAAGCTGCAAGAGAAATTGCACGCCTGGCTTCTGTCTGTCCCTTATAGCCTAGCTTATCAAGTTCAGCAAAGATCTTTTTAGGCGAAGGAAGAGGAACAGTTTGGATAAAATCCTTTACATAATGAACTTTTTCTCCTCGTCTCATTTAGACATACCCCCGGTGCAGATGTTCAATAAATCTAATATCTTTGGTAAAGATAAGATATTAACTATAACACTTCAAGTATTGTTATGCTCAAGTATAAGGATTTTTCAGATCGTTAGAGGTGGGAATAATTAAAGATCAAGTTTTTAAAAACATTTCCAATATAGCTTTACCCATATGTAATTTGTTTTCAGCTTGCTCATAAGCAATGGAGTTTGGTCCCTCAAGCACTTCTTCGGTTATNTCTTCTCCCTTATGTGCGGGCAAGCAGTGCATTACAAGTACATCGGGGCTNGCNATAGAAAGCATNTTTTCATTTATTTGAAATGGTTTGAATATTTTTTGTTTTTTCTTTGTCTCTTTTTCNTGTCCCATGCTTACCCAAACGTCGGTATATAATATATCCGCATTAGACGCGGCTTTGTTGGGGTCGTTAGTAATCTCAATTGTGCCGTCTCCACTCTCTCTGGCTTTTTTGAGCACATTGCCGTCAGGTTCATATCCTTTTGGAGTTGCTATAGAAAGATTAATTCCCAAAATAGACGCTGCTCCAATGAAGGAATTAACTATGTTGTTCCCATCTCCGACATAAGCCAATTTAATTTTATTGAGTTTTTTGCCCTGCTCCACAATTGTAAAAAGGTCTGAGACAATTTGAGTGGGATGGCCTAAATCCGTTAGAGCGTTTATTACGGGAACACTAGAATGCTGGGCGAATTCCTCAATCCTGTCCTGCTCGTAAGTCCTTATTATCACCCCGTCCAGATAAGAGGATATGATTTTTGCGGTATCAGCGATAGACTCCCCTCTTCCTAGCTGCATATCACTTGGGTTCATATAGAGAACATGGGCACCCAGATCGTTAATTGCGACTTCAAAAGAGACCCTTGTTCTCGTTGAGAGTTTCTCAAAAATCATTCCGATTGATTTTTTCTTTAGCGTCTCGTGGCTTTTGCCTGCTTTCTTTTCCTTTTTTAGCTGGGCCGCTCTTTTGAAAAGTGAATGGAATTCTTTTTTCGATAGATCGAAAATGCTAAGAAAATGTCTAGGCATCCGTCACCTCTTGTAGTGCCTTATCTATAGTTTTTATTGCATAATCTATCTCTTTTTTCTTTACATTTAATGGAGGTAATATCCTCATGACTGTTTGAATTGTGAGTATAGTAAGAAGTCCGTTATCCATACATTTATCTACTACGGTTTTAGCTATTTCTTTGTTTTTGAACTCAATCCCCAAAATAAGACCTTTGCCCCTTACTTCTTTTATCAATTTGCCGTATTTCTTTTCAAGTACTTTGAGGCTATCTAAAAAATATTGACCTGAGTCCGTTGCGCCGTCTAATAGACCCTCTTTGTTAATAGTGTCCAATACCGCTTTGCCGGCACTCATGGCAAGCGGGTTTCCTCCAAGTGTTGTCCCATGCATCCCAGGGCTTAAGTGTTTGGCGACCTTATTGGTTGCCAGAAAAGCTCCGCAAGGTATACCGCCGCCAAGCGCTTTGGACAGCGTCATAATGTCGGGCTTCATTCCGTAGTGCTCATAGGCGAAAAGCTTTCCGCATCTTCCCATACCCACCTGTACTTCATCCAGTATCAATAGAACTTTTTTCTTTGTGCAGAGCCTGCGAACCTGTTTTAGATAGTTGTCAGGAGGAAGCACTACTCCGTTTTCNCCCTGAATNGGCTCTAGTATTACAGCGCATACCTTCTCNTCTTCCAAGGCTTTTTCAAGCGCTTCTATCTTGCCGTAAGCAANCGATTTGAATCCNGGCAGAAGCGGTTTGAATCCGGCCTGGTATTTTTTACTAGTAGCGCTTAAGGCTCCCATGGTTCTTCCGTGAAATGAGTCCCTTGCATGGACTATCTTATATTTGCCCCCGTTGTCGGCTCCCCATTTCCTTGCGAGCTTTATTGCTCCCTCGTTTGCCTCAGCTCCACTGTTGCAAAAGAAAACTTTATCGGCAAAAGAGTTTTCCACGAGCATTTTTGCAAATTCACNCTGCCCCTCGATNTGGAACAAATTGCATGGCTGAACCAGNTTTTTAGATTGATCTCTAATTGCCTTTGTAATATTGGGNTGACAGTGACCCAGGTTATTNACGGCGATGCCGGTTACGAAATCCAGGTATTTTTTGCCGTTTGCATCCCATNCCCAGGACCCCTTTCCCTTAACCATCGCAATAGGATAGCGGCCGTAAGTATTCATCAGGTAATTTTTAGTATTTGATATTATTTCTTCTGTGCTCAAATCAGTATCTCCGTTCCAATTCCCGAATCCGTAAAGATTTCAAGTATCAGCGCGTGCTCAACGGTCCCATCAATTATATGCACTTTCTGCACCCCTTCATGAAGCGCCTCGATTGCGCACATAACTTTGGGGATCATACCGCTGGAAATTGTCTCTTTCTTGATTAATTTCTTGGCTTCCGATTCGGTAAGGGTCGAGATTAANTCCTTCTTGTTGTCCATAATACCCGGGACGTTTGTCAGGAGGATTAACTTAACAGCGTTAAGGGCTCCTGCTATTTTCCCTGCAACATGATCCGCGTTTATGTTAAAAGTTCCTCCCTTCTCATCAAAACCTATCGGAGCAATAACCGGAATATATCCCGAGTTCTCAAGCACTTTTATAAGATCGGGGTTTACGCTTTCAACCTCTCCTACCATTCCAAGGTCGGCTCCTCTTGGAATTTTAACTCCATGCTCTTTAGCGAATTTCTTGAGATCAAGTTTTTTGGCAAGGATCATCTTCCCTTCTTTTCCCGATGTTCCCACAGCTTTTCCGCCCATAGAATGTATAGCCTCTATAATCTTCTGATTAATCTTTCCTACGAGCACCATCTCGGCCACTTCCATAGTCTGCTCATCTGTTACACGAAGTCCCGCGATGAACTCGGTTTCAATCCCAAGTTTTTTAAGGTGGTTCCCGATTTGAGGGCCCCCTCCGTGTACAACTACGGGGTGCATGCCGACGTATTTCATCAGCACCACGTCACGGGCAAAGTTGGTAAGGTCGTCATCCCCGACACTCCCCCCGTATTTTACAACAATGGTCTGTCCGTAAAATTCCTTTATATACGGTAGCGCCTCTACAAGTGTCTGAGCTTTTTGTATAAGTTTTTTCATTTTATATTTTCCTTCCTGAAATTAAGCTCATTATTATAAAATATATATGGGATTCTGCCAACAAGATGTTTTCAAAAGACAATTTTATGGCGACGTTCTAATGTGAAAAGACACGGTAATTCTATAGGTGTTTCATGACGGGCCCGGCTTATTGTCGCCATTCACAATATATCCTGTTATATTTCATCCCTAAGGAGATTAGCTATATGTCAGCAGATAAAAATGATACCAAATTGGATTTGAGCGAAAAAGGTCGGAAGACAGACGGAACCGTAATTTCTTTAGACAAGAGACTGTTTATGCAGTTTATGGCTTTTGGGGACTGCTGGAATACCGAGGAGTTAAAAAAAGAGCTGGAAAATTCGGGTATGGACCTCGTTCTTTACGCTGATATAAATGACCCTTACGGAATAGGGCTTTTAGCCTTCAGTGAAGACCCGGACTTCTTTGTCAATGAGTTAAGAGAGTTCTTAAATGATTCATCTTTTATGGAATTTACGCCCAAGGCAGAGTTTTCAATGTTAGGGAGAACCTATTCCCTCGGCTATGAGCCAGATCTGGAGAAAACACTGCTAAGTGGTCCCCGTGCTAAAGTTCTGGACCCCGAGTGGCCATGGGCGATATGGTATCCGCTCCGCAGAGAGAAAAGCTTTGAGACTTTATCAGAAGACGAACAGCGGGTCGTATTGGGAGAGCACGGGAAACTAGGTTTTAAATTTGGGCATGCGGGGTTAGGAAGAGATATAAGACTAGCCTGTCACGGTCTTGATAAGAACGATAATGATTTTGTGATCGGAGTGTTAGGAAAAGAGCTTTTCCCCCTATCTGCTTTAATTCAGGCAATGCGGAAGACCAAACAGACATCACAGTATTTAGAAAGCCTAGGTCCCTTTTTTATTGGGAAAGTCCTATGGCAGAGTAAAATTTAATCCGGCAAAAAGTTAGTGCATCTCAAATAGATTTACTTCAAATGTAATTTTTCCGCCCTGCGTTAATGCCATCCATGTAGGATTAACTGGGTTCCAGTCAGGGCTATACATTGATGTTTCGTGATCTTCTCTGGTCTCCCATTCTATAACGGAGACCATCTCGTTCATCTCTTCACAAATGAACTGCTTCACACCAATAAACCCCTTTTGCTTTGCTAAGATTCGAAGCGATAGTTGTTTGATCTCAAGCAGTTCTTCTTTGATATCGTCGTCATAAACGCATCTGGTGATTGCAAATACCGACACTTTGAATTCCCCTTGGCCGTTTGATCCTTAAAGAATATATCTGCTCAAATCCCTATTTTTTACAATATCCGCAATCTTATCCTTTACATATTTTGCGTCGATTACAATTTTTTCCTCAGTCATGTCAGGGGCTTCAAATGAAATATCATCAAGCATCCTCTCCATTATGGTGTGAAGTCTCCTGGCCCCTATATTCTCAGTTGATTCGTTTACATTTTGCGCGGTTTCAGCAATTTCCTGTATTGAGTCGTCAGTGAAAACAAGCTCAATTTCTTCAGTGTTAAGAAGCTCTATATACTGTTTTATAAGAGCGTTTTTTGGTTTGGTTAGGATATTGACGAAATCGTCAGTTGTTAGAGGCTCCAACTCTACCCTTATTGGGAATCTTCCCTGCAGCTCAGGTATTAAATCAGATGGCTTTGAAACATGGAATGCTCCCGCACCCACAAAGAGTATGTGATCTGTTCTAACCATTCCGTGTTTCGTATTTACTGTGCAGCCTTCAATTATCGGAAGTAGATCCCTTTGTACCCCTTCTCTTGAGACATCAGGGCCTGCGGAGCTCTCCCGCCCGGCTATTTTATCTATTTCGTCAATAAAAATAATCCCTGACTGCTCAACTCTATCTATTGCAAGCGTAACAACATTATCCATATCTATTAGTTTCTGAGCTTCTTCTTGTGTTAAAGCTTCCATAGCTTCTGGAACATTTACCTTTCTTTTCTTTGTTTTCTTAGGGAAAAGATTGCCAATCATATCGGAAATATTTACATCCATTTCATCCATTCCCGAGGGAGAGAAGACCTGTATGGGGAGATTTTTAGATGTGACTTCGATGTCAACGAATCTTTCATCAAGCTTTCCTTCTCTGAGCAGCTTTCTAAGTTTTTGTCTTGTATCGCTGCTTGGTTCCACTTCCGGAGCCTCAGAATTACCACTGGGCGCAGGTAGTAATAAATCAAGCATTCTCTCCTCTGCTAACTCCTCAGCTTTTACCCGTACAGAGGTTTTTTCCTCATCCGTCACCAGTTTTATTGCTATGTCTGTTATATCCCTTATCATGGATTCAACGTCTCTTCCCACGTAGCCGACCTCAGTGAACTTTGAAGCTTCAACCTTTAGGAAAGGAGCTTGCGCAAGTTTAGCAAGCCTTCTTGCAATCTCGGTTTTCCCAACCCCCGTTGGGCCGATCATAAGAATATTTTTCGGTGCAATTTCGTCTTTTAATTCTGGAGAAACGCGCTGGCGTCTCCAACGGTTTCTCAGTGCGATCGATACAGCTCTTTTGGCTTTATTCTGTCCAATTATATATCTATCTAGCTCAGAAACTGTTTCTCTTGGTGTGAAAAATCTTTCATTACTCATTTTTATCTAGTACCTCTACAGTGATATTGTCGTTCGTATAAATACATATTTCGGATGCTATGTGTAAAGATTCTTTTACAACATCCTGGGCGCTTAGATCCGAATGTCTAGTCAGCGCTTTAGCCGCAGCCTGGGCAAAAGGGCCGCCCGAGCCTATGGCAATAATGTTGTCATCGGGCTCCAGCACATCTCCGCTTCCGGAGATTAGAAACATCGATTTATTGTCCGCAACAGCAAGCAGTGCTTCGAGTCTCCTTAGTACTCTGTCAGTTCGCCAATCCCGCGCAAGCTCAACCGAGGCTCTGCTCAGATTCCCTCTATATTCTTCTAATTTAGCCTCAAACTTGTCAAATAGAGTCATTGCATCCGCGGTAGCTCCAGCGAATCCCACAATTACCTTGTCTCCGTATATCTTTCTTACTTTAGTTGCAGAGTGCTTTACCGCTGTGTGGCCGAGTGTAACCTGGCCGTCGCCTGCCATTGCAACCTGCTTGTCTTTTTTAACGCAAACTATTGTTGTTCCGTGAAAGTTTTCCATTTTTTTTTTACGCTCTCGGGTGTGTTTTATCGTAAATCTCCATCAATTTTTCTATCGATGTATGTGTGTACCTCTGTGTTGTGGACAAACTCTTATGTCCCAGCATCTCCTGTATAGCTCTTAAATCAGCCCCCCCGCCCAGTAGATGTGTGGCAAAAGTATGCCTTAGAACATGTGGGCTTATATTCTTGGGTATTCCTGAGATTGCCGCGTACTTCTTAATTATTCTGTCTATGCTCCTGGTGCTCAACCTTCCGCCCCTTGAATTCACAAAAAGATAATCGCCTTTGGGCTTTAAATCGAATCTTTGGCTTAGGTAAGTTTTAATTGCTGTGGAGGCTCTTGAACCTAAGGGAACCATCCTCTCCTTATTACCTTTTCCTAAGACCTTTACGTTCATCAAATCCAAATCAACCTCATCTAAGTTTATTCCTACAAGTTCACTTACTCTCAAACCGCAAGAGTAAAGCAGTTCAAGAATGGCTCCGTCTCTTGATTCATAAACATTGTCTGTCCCTGGTGTTTCTACAAGCTTTACAACTTCATCCACTGTTAAAAAGGTGGGAAGCCTTTTTTCCCCTTTCGGAGTAGGGACCAGTTTCGCGGAATTTGATTTAAGCATCCCGTTTCTGATCAGAAATTCAAAAAATGTTCTGACTGAAGCTAGTTTCCTTGATATTGATGCTTTTTTGTTTTTGCCGTATAGCCGGCTTATATATGTTCTGATTGGCATTTCATCCAAATGCGCAAAGTCGATATCTCCATTGTCCGCCGATATAAGCCCCATCTCCTTGAGAACTAAAGCAAATTCTCTTATATCCGCCATGTAGGCTTTAAGGGTATGTTTGGAATAATTTCTTTCCGAGCTTAGAAAGTCTTCAAAACTGCTTAAGTATTTATCCATGGCTTTTAGTTAATATAAGCATTGCTTTAAATCTTTCAATGAAGGAATTAATATTGTGAGGATTGTTTAGAGAATAGTCTAATAAATATGATTAAAACTTTCAAAAAATGAAGAATACGAGAAAATTCTATTTCTTAGAGATTTCATTCTCAAAGAAAGTAGAGACGTTGATCCTTTTTGCGCCTATGTACCTCTTTGTATAATACTTCTTGTCTAGGCGTGTTATCGCCACTTTACGCGCTCCTGAAGAAGCATGGATAAATAGGTTGTTACCCATATATATGCCTACATGCGAAGGATAACTTGCGTAGGTTCTAAAAAACACTAGGTCTCCGGTCTGAAGCTGGCTTTTCGCAACTCTTGTGCCGGCATTGTAATAAATGCCCCTGGCAGTTCTGGGCAGCTCGACATTGAACTTGCTGAAAATTTTCTTAACATATCCCGAGCAATCGATCCCGGTTTTAAAGGAGTAACCGCCAAATTTATACGGGGCGCCAAGGTATTGCTTTGCCATTCTAATAATGCTTTCTTTGGTATTATTATGGTTATTCGAACTGTAGGTTGTTTTGTTCTCTTGAGCGCTGTATTTAGCCGAGCCGGGAATGGTAATAGTTTGGCCCGACCTGATACTATTCCCTCTCATGTTGTTTGCTGCTTTTAATGTTCTAAGGGATGTTCCGTGTCTCTTCGCGATAAGCCCCAGTGTATCTCCACTTCTTACAACGTACTTAGAGCTCTTTTTCTGAGCGGGTTTCTGTGCGGTTTTTGTTTGGGGTTTTGAGGTCTTAGAATTGTCAGGAACAACTAATTTCATTCCAACATAGAGATCATTTTTAGTTAAACTATTAGCATCTTTTAGCTCTTTTGCCGATACACCGAACTTTTCCCCAATTTCCCCCAAAGTGTCGCCAGTTACAACAGTATATTTTGAGGTCGAGGAATTCCCCGGAGTGTCTGGTACATGAGTGCCGGGGATTAGTAACACATCACCAACATTTATTCTGTCGTTTTTCAGTGAGCTCGCTTCTTTGATTTTCGCAACAGATACTCCGTAGCTGTTAGATATTCCGCCAAGCGTGTCGCCCTTTTTAACTATGTGCTTTGTTTTGGATTGGCGGGCTGTTTTTTTAGGTTCTGTTTTTGTCTTCTTTGCAGTTGCTTTATTTTGTTTGGTTGAAGCAGGGACTTTTAAAACTTTTCCAATTGAAAGATTGTCATTTGTAAGATCGTTTGCATTCTTTAAATCTTTAACTGAAATGCCGAACTTTATCGCTATGTGGCCTAGTGAGTCACCTTTTCTAACAGCGTAATTCTGGGAATACTGTGGTTTGGCAACTTTTTGAGTTGATTCTTTCTTCTCAGATTTAATGGATGCGGTCTTTATTGTTTTATTAGGAGTTAAGTAGAGCTTCTGACCAATACGGAGGTTGTTGCTATTGAGGTTATTCCATTTTTTAAAACTCTCTTTGGAAATTTTAAATTTCTTAGACAAATCATAAATCGTGTCGCCTTTTTGTACGGCGTATACGTTTGAAACAGTTAGATTAGAATTGGTATTGTTTTGGGAAATACTTTGACTGGCTTTTTTGACTTCAGTTTTTGTTGAAACTGCTTCTTTGCTGCGTGAAGCAATTTTGATTTCAACTGCGGGGTTAGGAATAACGAGCTTTTGCCCAATCTGGAGATTGTGGTTTTTAAGTTTATTAGCGGTCTTTAGATCATTAGTTCTGATGCCGTGCTTATCGGCGATCTCACCTAGAGTATCACCTTTTTTAACTATGTATTCATAATTAATTGTTATTGTTTGTGTGGGTTTTTCTTGAGCTGACGGGACAGTGTCTTTATCTCTGCTGGCTATTGTAAGGACTTGGCCTATTTTTAGATTATCGCTTTTTAGACCGTTTGCTTTTCTCAGGTTTGCTACGGATACATTAAGCTTTTCCGCAATATGTCCTAATGTATCTCCATTTTTTACGGTGTAGATATCAGGAGTTTCTTGCTGGGTATTTTCAGGCGAACTAATTTTCTTCTCATCGATAGGAGGGCCTACAAATTCATCTTTTGAAACTACTTCTTCATTTGTAGAATCGCTCTGGAGAGGGACGTGAAGAGTTTGCCCAATTTTTAATTTGTCAGTCTTTAAGTTGTTAGTGCTTTTTAAATCTTTGGTTTTGACGCCGAATTTTTCGGCAATTTGGCTAATAGTGTCGCCACTTTTTACAATATAGTCATTATTACCATACTTATTATTGCTTTTTAGATTTGATTCCGGAATCCGTAATTTGTCGCCAATGCTTAAATCGTTATTATCAAGTTTGTTTACTGTTTTTATATCTTCTACCGATACTCCAAACTTCCTAGATAGATCGTAAAGGTTGTCCCCTTTTTTGACAACATAATTAGTTGTTGCAAAGGCTATGGTTGGAAGCAGAAGTGCAATCAATAAAAGAAGAGAACGACTAAGTACCATACCTATACCTCCTAAGAGAAAATTCGAAAGCATCCAACCCAGAATATAACTGGTTGCCCAGACCAGCTTCTCTCCGTCTTTAATATTGATCTAAGTTGTCAAAGAACAGGTGGTTACTAACTGCTCACTAATTTCATTGATTATACATCATATTGATCAAGAATGTAAAGGTTTTTAAGTCTATTCATATTTTGTAATGATTCTACCGGAGTTATCCACGGCGCTTGTGTTCTCCTTAGCATTTTTACTGCTTTAATAACGGAGTATTCCTTAACAGCCATTCATCGAGCGGCAAACCTTCTATGTGTAAAATCTTTAACGTGCACTCCTGATCCCTTTCTCTAATTAGCACCTGTTCTATTAATTGTGAAGCTATTAGCTCTATGTCGTTATTATGAAAACCTCTGGTATCAATTATCTCAGATAATCTAAGCGTAATTATTCCAGTTTTTGATACGTTAAAGTCCTCGTCTCCTGAATGCTCTATGTTAAATGTAACATCTGAGTTCTCGGAGCTGGAAGTAAATTCCAAAATTCCTGTAATGCGAATGTAATCAATGGTTGGCAAGCTCTATAGAGTCCTTGTGTCTACTTATTTAATCTCACCTGTTCGTGTATATATAGAGAAACTCTTCTCCCAGTTCCCAGTTTATAGTCATAATCTGAATCTCCCCTCTGCTGTTGAGCTCTTTGAGAGTTTCGATTATTTCAATTTTTGTTCTGTTGTATTCTAACTCAGGATTGGACTCAATGATTTTCTCTGTGAGTTTGTTGGTATTTGTATTTCCCTGACCGGGGCCCGAGCACATTATATTAAGTAATTCTGTTTCCCATTTGGTCATAAGTATCTCCATAAAGTGATCATAATCGAAAAATGAATTTCCTGACAATTAATTTTAGAAAAGTCTGCGCATTATCTAAGCGCTAAGGTCTAAAACGAAATATAGTGTATTATAGAGTAAATCGCAATAGTTATTAGAGCAATGTTTCATCTAAGCTTTATGACCAATACAGATTCATGAAAATTCTGATATATACTCACGAATTTCCTCCTTTCTTGGGAGGGCTAGCTACAACCAGTTATAAACTAGCAAAGGGAATCGGCACGTCCAAAATAGAAGTTGTAGTTCTTGCCCCGGGATACTCATCAGATGATAAAACGGCAGACAAAGATCTGCCCTGCAAGGTAATAAGGGTCCCCGGTCTAGGAGCAAAGTGGGTAAAGATTATTCCGTTTCTGGAACTATTCTTGGGCTGGATATACCTGATTAAGACCCTGATAAAAGAGAAGCCGGATTCAGCGCTATTTATAACAGAAGAGGCCGAAGTGGTGGGAGGGCTTTTGCCGTTCTTTTCCTTTCATCCTGTGGTCCGTATAGCAGGCTCGGGTATTACGACGTGTTTTTACGGAAATAAATTCTCAAAGAGAGTGCTGCGTTTCCCTATGCGGAGGCTGTATGATAAATCCAAAACGATTATCGCTGTCAGCAACAGCACAAAAGAACTTATTGAGAGTGTGGGTGTTCCAACACAGAAGATAGAGGTTGTTTACAACGGCGTCGAAAACTACATGCTGACAAAAGAGCCTGATATAGCTGCGGTAGTTAAATTGAGGAAGAAATACGCAATTGGAGATGAGGATAAAGTTCTCTTAACTGTTGCCAGGGTACTGCCCAGAAAGGGCCAGGACACTGTGATCAAAGCACTGCCAATCGTTCTTAAAGAATTCCCAAGATTGAAGTATCTGATCGTGGGCGAAGGCAGATACAGATCACAATTTCTAGAGCTTGCACGTGAGAAAAATGTTAGTGAGAGCGTCATCTTTACTGGCGGGGTCGCGCATGAGGAGGCTATCAATTTTATTGATCTGGCTGATATATTTGTCATGCCCAACAGGTATTGGAACAATAAAGTAGAGGGGCTTCCAAATGCTCTGATTGAAGCAAGCGCCAGAGGCGTGCCTCTTATTGCGGGCGACCACGGAGGCTCAAAGGAAGCAGTGAGAAATAATGTGACAGGCTTGTTGGTAGATCCTCAGAGTGTGGAGGATGTTGCCCGGGCTATAATAACTATTCTTAGTGATGATAAAAGGGCGTTGGAAATGGGCAAATCGGGTAAAGAGACGATCATGAAATATCATACGGAAGAGGGAATGATTAAAAATTATATAAGTGTAATAGATAACGTAGTTAAGTAGGACAAGTTCCAAAATTGCCGGATTAATTAAATGAGCGATTCAAGCAAATCACAGAAAAAGCTTTTTATGAATGCCTCCTGGCTCTTTGGTGGAAAGACGGCTTCCGGGATATTTAGCGGTATTCAGACTGTAGTTATTGCCAGGATGCTCGGTGTGAGCGACTATGGTTTACTCTCACTTGTGCTGGCATATATTGCCGTGCTCAATATGTTTTTTGACTTAAAAGTCTGGGAAACCGCAACTAAATACATAGGGACTTATTGGGAAACGGGCGAGCATGATAAAACCCGATCCATGATCAAGCTCTCTTACATCCTAGATGTTGGAAGCGGGGTTGTCGCATTCGTAATAGCAATACTGAGCGCTAAGCTCATTAGTACATATATTCTTCACTCCCCCGAGGCTTATGTCTTTATTTGGATTTACTCCATAAGTCTTTTTGTCGATACGGCCAATTCAACTTCTGACGCGATTCTAAGGGTTTTTGACAGGTTCAAGAATATTGCCTTTATAAATTCATTCCAAAAGTTTTTCAGACTCCTTGTGGTGGTAGCTCTCCTTTACTCGGGCTTAGGTATAAAAGGAGTGTTGTATGGGTTCATACTCGCGAGTTTTGTCGGTTTTTCCATAAGAATGTGGGTTGTAATGAAGACCCTTAAACACAATGATCTCCAGGGTTGGCTGAGTGCGGATATTAGATTGATCAGGGATCAATGGAAGGGGATTGCATGGTTTTTGGGCAATACAAGTTTTATTGCTACCCTCAAGACTGGCAACGAAAGATACTTGGGAATACTGATATTGGGTTATTTTGCGGGCAAGGACGCAGTGGCTTTTTATAAAATAGCAAGCTCTGTTGCATCTGTTGTAAACCGCATTGTTGATCCGATATACGAAGCTATTTATCCTGAACTTGTGAAGTTTGCCAGTTCGAATGCGATAGAAGACTTTAAAAATATGATTAAGCGTACTACAAAGAGTATAGTCCTAATCATAATACCCATTGGGGTTATAATCATAGTATTTGCAGAACCTATAATAAGCGTTCTTTTTGGCAAAGATTATGTGCCCGCGACAAATGCTCTTAGAATTCTGGCCGCTGCAGTATTAATTGTGCGATTTACATTCTGGATAAATCCTGCGCTCCTTTCAATGGGCAGACCCGGGCTTAGAACTGTGTTGGGCGTAATCTCAACATTTATTTATCTAATTCTTATGTTTCTCCTTGTTCCCGGATATTCATACATAGGGGCCGCTTTCGCTTTTCTGGGGTATTCAATTGTAAGATCATCCCTTGCTTTTAAGTTCTTTCATGACGCGCTCAAAAAATAGAATAAATAGCTCTGAGCAATATTCATCTGCTCCTTAAGTTGGGTTTTAATAGTTTGCGAGCTTCTTGGGTTCTAAACGGCCCTCTGGCATATTTCTTTTGTATCTTAGCCTCTCATGAGATATATTTTCCCTTAAATAGAAGCAAGCAAATTACTCAGATATTCAGAGGACTTAGTGGTTATATCACATTCTAAAAAGTTTTTATTTGTTCACATTCAAAAAACAGCGGGCAGGAGCTTTGAGGCTGTCTTAAAAGAGAATATCCCTGACCTTGAGAGTTTTATGGGTACCCATGACCATGCGTTATGGGCTAAAGAAAAATTAGGCGGGCAGTGGCCGGATTACTATAAGGTCGCTTTTGTAAGAAACCCCTGGGACAGGCTTGTCTCCTGGTACACGATGATTCAGGAAAAGGGAGCAATGAACTGGTATAAAAGGATATTCGGAATGAGAAGGTATAACGATCTCACGCAATACGTGCTTGCAAACTCAAATTCTTTTGAGGAATTTCTCTACAACTGTGTGGATACGATAGATGATATTGACGGGAAGAAGAGTATTCTTTATAACCAGCTAGATTATATTACTGATAGAGATGGCTCATTAATTGTAGATTTTGTCGGCAGATTTGAGAATCTAAATAAAGATACGAATACAGTTTTTAAAACTCTTGGTCTGGATAATGCAACACTCCCACATAAAAATAGCTCTAAACACAAAAATTACCGTTCCTATTATTCTGAGGAAACAAAAAAGCTGGTTTCACAAAGATTTGAGAGGGATATAGAATTTTTTGGTTACGAGTTTTAAGCAGCGTATCATAATGCCCTATAAATTCTTGGAAGCTTCAATGTACATATACAAATGAATCCATTATCCGCATTTAAAGTCGCATACCGTGCTATCGAATCTAACAAAGTTCGTTCGATTCTAACAACTTTGGGGATTATCATAGGAGTTGCGGCCGTTATATGCCTGGTGGCGGTTACACAGGGCGCTGAGAAAATGATAGAAGACCAACTGACAAGCCTCGGTGGGAACTCTTTTATTGTTAAGACCGGCAAAAGGGGTATGGGATCTCAGGAAAAGGCCTATATTCTAACCTCTAAAGATGCGGAGGCTATTGGAGAGTTAGAAATGGTAACCCATGTGTCTCCAATTATTGATTTAGGACAACAGATTATATGGGGGAGCCAGGATTGGTATACGCTGGTATTAGGAGTGGCGCCGGATTTCGTGTACATAAATGACTGGTACCCTGATAGCGGCAATTTTTTTAACAATCAGGATGTGGAGGAAGCAGCCAGGGTCTGTGTCTTAGGCAAAACAGTTGCATCTAATCTCTTTGGATCTGAAAACCCGGTAGGTCAAACAGTTAGGGTCAATAAGAATATTTTTAGCGTAATAGGGGTTATGGGTTCTCTTGGGCAAACATCCGGAGGAAGGGATCAGGACGATGTAGTCTTAATTCCCTACACGACGTTTCAGAAAAGTATAAAGGCTATAAATCAAGTAGAAAGCATTTCAGTTTCTGTAAGAACCTCTGAAGACATTCCTGTAGCTGAGACTCAGATTATTGCTCTTTTAAGAGAGCGCCACCGCTATGGGGCTGATGAGGAAGATAGTTTTTATATAAAGAGTCAATTGAGCATAATAAACCGCATCTTTGCAATTTCCAGGATTATGACAATCCTTTTGGCCAGCGTAGCGTCGATTTCGCTACTGGTCGGGGGTATTGGAATTATGAATATTATGCTGGTCTCTGTTGGTGAAAGGACAAGAGAGATTGGAATAAGGATGGCGGTTGGAGCTAAGGAAAAAGATATTCTAGTCCAGTTTTTAATAGAATCTGTTCTGCTTTCACTAGCGGGTGGTGCAATTGGGGTTCTGATAGGTATCCTGGGATCAGAAATAGCTTCTTATTTCACTAATTGGCCTGTAGTGATTTCATTGGGTGCCACGTTGTTGGCATTTAGCGTTGCTGCGATTATAGGAATATTTTTTGGAATATACCCCGCGCGCAAAGCGTCTAAGTTAGACCCGATTGAGGCCCTAAGATATGAATAAGTATTTAAAGCTCTTTCTCCTAATATGTTTCTCCATAATTATCGCGGTGTTTGTGGCAGAGGGTCTTTCGAGGATATTCTTTGATCCGATTGATTTTCTAAGGCCAAAAAGGGTTCCTGACCAAGTTTTGAGATATAAGCTTGAGCCTAATTCCGGAGCGCATGATTCCTGGGGATATAGAAATAAATCTGTTCCCGATTCTGCTGAAATAGTTGCTCTTGGAGACTCACATACATATGGCATCAGCGCTACAGCCGGCAACTCTTGGCCCAATACACTTCAAAAAATGTCNAANAAAGAAATATACAACTTATCACTTGGNGGTTACGGTCCGGCAGAATACTTATATTTAATGGAGGAAAAGGCATTAAAGCTAGATCCGGAACTAATAATAGTTGGTTTTTATCTCGGCAATGATCTCCATAATGCTTTTAAATCTGTATATAGTGTTTCGATCTGGGGGGATTATAGAAATCCTGGACTTGCTTCTTTTCTGGAAGATAAAAAAGACTACAAACAAACTAGTACTAACAACATTAGTGATTGGCTTGCGGGCAATAGTGTATTTTACAGAATTGTTAGCTCCTCCTTTATAGGCGATAGCTTAAGACACAGTCGAAGAATAAAAAAAGGGGAGGATGTTTTAATGCTTGATGTTGAGGATTATGGGATTCATACGGGGTTTACCCCTGACAGCAGATTAGAAGGTCTGGATTTGAGTGACCCTAGGGTTAGAGAGGGCTTAAGACTAACTCTTGGGTTCTTCAAGAAAATGAATCAGCTAGCTCAGGAAAAAGAAATTGATTTTCTGGTTGTAATAATACCAACTAAAGAAAGCGTGTTTTCAGAATTCATAATAACGAGTGATCAATTAGGCAGCTCAGATAAGCTCAGAAGTCTTATAGTCAAAGAAGAAGTCGTTAACAAATTGGTGAAATCATATTTCACAGAGAACAATATTGCTTATATTGATGTTCTGGAACCATTAGGAGAAGCAGCTGGAAGAGAGCAAATATATCCCAATAATTTTGGGGGCCATACGAATAAAAACGGATATAGAATAATTGCCGAGTCTATAAATCAATACCTCAAATCTGACGATCGTCAGTAGATCCAATAAATGCTGGATGTTTACATAACAGCATTCAACTTTTATAATTCCCTTCTCAATAACTATGAAAAATATGTCTAATACTAAGATTAAGATTTGTGGAATTACGAATATGGAAGATGCCATGCTGGCTTGTGAATTGGGAGCTGATGCGTTGGGCTTCATATTCTACAGAAAAAGCAAAAGGTATATAGATCCTGAGGCTGCTCGGAGTATCGTATCAAATTTGCCGCCTTTTGTTACAATTGTAGGGGTTTTTGTGAATCACCCTCTTGATGAGATAATAGCAATTAAAGATAAGACCGGTATCGATACAGTGCAATTGCACGGAGATGAGACCCCTGAATTCTGCAGCCTGATCCCTTTAAAAGTTATTAAAGCAATTAGAGTTGAAGACGATTTAGATGAAGATAGAGTTGCACAATATCCTGTTCAAGCTATCCTTTTTGATACGTATTCTGATGTTGAATACGGTGGGACGGGTAAGAGTTTTAACTGGAATATACTAAAAGACATATCTTATAAAGGAAACATTATTCTCTCCGGCGGACTTAGCGCCGGTAACGTTGCCGAGGCGCTGAGGGTCGTAACGCCATATGCTGTTGATGTTAACAGCGGTGTTGAGAGCTCGCCGGGTAAAAAAGATCATATGAAGCTAAGAAAATTTATTGAGGCGGTAAAAAATGGAAACTAAAACAACCTTGCCGGATTCACTAGGGCATTATGGAATATTCGGGGGCAGATATGTTTCTGAGACCCTTATGCCTGCAATTTTACAATTGGAAAAGGCATATATGGAAATTAAGGATGATCCCAAATTTAAAGAAGAACTCAACTACTATCTCTCAGAATATGTAGGACGCTCCACGCCGCTTTATTTTGCCCAAAGGATGACTGATAGTTTAGGCGGGGCAAAAATTTATCTTAAGCGCGAGGACCTTGCTCACACCGGAGCGCATAAGATTAATAATACTATAGGGCAGGCTCTTTTAGCATCCCGGATGGGGAAGAAAAGAATAATAGCAGAGACAGGCGCAGGCCAGCATGGAGTTGCAACTGCCACGGTCGCCGCTTTGCTCAACATGGAGTGCGAAATATTTATGGGTCTTGAAGATACACGACGTCAGGCTATGAATGTTACTCGTATGAAGCTTCTTGGCGCAAACGTAAGAGAGGTAACACAAGGTACCCAGACTTTAAAGGATGCTATGAACGAGGCGATGAGGGACTGGATTACTAATGTTAGAGATACTTTTTATATAATCGGAAGTGTTGCCGGCCCGCATCCTTATCCCATGATGGTAAGGGATTTCCAGTCTGTGATAGGCAGTGAAGCAAGGGAGCAAATACTCGAAAAAGAAGATAGGCTGCCCGATCTCCTGGTTGCATGTGTGGGAGGCGGCTCAAATGCCATGGGGCTTTTCTACCCGTTTTTGGGTGATGAAGATGTTAAAGTGGTTGGTGTTGAGGCCGCAGGCGCTGGAATAGATAAAGGCAATCACGCGGCAAGTATTTCTGATGGGACGGTAGGAGTGTTGCATGGAAGTAAGACTTACCTTCTTCAAGATGAAAACGGACAGGTTAAAGGAACACACTCAATAGCGCCGGGTCTGGATTATCCCGGAGTAGGTCCTGAGCATTCGTACCTAAATGATATGGGGCGGGTTTCTTATACTAACGTTACTGACGCAGAGGCTTTAGAGGGTTTTAAGTTTATATCCGAGGTTGAGGGAATAATCCCGGCACTTGAGTCATCTCACGCTATTGCTTATGTGATGAAGAAGGCGCCTGAAATGCCCAAAGACTCAATAATTGTGATTTGCCTCTCAGGCAGAGGAGATAAGGATCTAAACGCCGTGGTCGATCTATTAGAACATGGTCTTCCCCAATAGTTTTTGCTCACGGATTAGTCTTAATTATTGCTTTATTCTATGCCCCTGGTCCGTCTTGACTTTGAATGTAGGGGTGTTAGAGTTTGATCCAAATGCTAATGTACGGGGTTGGAGTTTTTATTAATCTTAAATAGCTGTACCTATCTGGAATAAGGGCCTACTATGAATAAAGTCTATAATTTGATGTGTATTAAGATCGGCCTTTTTCACTTTAAATAAATCACAACATAAGAACTCATGAATAGAATAACAAACAAGTTCAATGAACTTAAAGAAAAGGGGAGAATTGCTTTAGTTGCCTATATTACTGCGGGTGATCCTTCGCTTGAGCTTAGCAAAGATATTGTTCTAAAGCTTGAAGAAAGCGGAGCGGACATTATTGAGCTTGGGGTTCCATTTTCTGACCCCATGGCCGATGGGCCCGTTATCCAATTGGCATCAGAAAGGGCTCTGGAGAGCGGCACTACTCTTAAAGGGGTTTTGGACACTGTAAAACGTATTCGAGAGCTATCACAGGTACCTATTATACTATTTGGTTATTACAATCCTTTTTTCCACTATGGACTTAAAGAATTTTCAGAAGATGCGGCTGAGGCTGGAGTAGATGGCATTCTTGTTGTAGATCTGCCTCCGGAAGAAGTTGCCGAATTCAAAGTGCACACCGACAAAGCCGGGCTTGATATAGTTTTCCTCCTTGCCCCCACAAGCACGACTGAGAGGGTTGAGCTCATTTCAAGTTATGCCAGCGGATTTGTTTATCTTGTTTCGGTAACTGGTGTTACTGGCGTTAGGCCCGATATGAATTATTCTCTCGACGCACTAGCGGCTCAAATAAAATCAACCTCGGGACTTCCCGTAGGAGTCGGCTTTGGTGTTTCTTCTGCAGAGCAGGTGGAGAAAATAGCTGAATATGCGGACGCCGCGATAGTGGGAAGCGCCATTGTAAGAATAATAGAGCGGCATGGAAGTGATAAAGATAATCTTTTTGAAGAACTTTCTACGTTTATTAATGGTTTAAGCGGGGCTTGCAATAAGCCCGGATTAAAAATGAAAGAAAAGGCGCAATAAAAGTATGCAAAAAGAGCTTAAGCGATACCTTTTTATCGGAGATTTTGATTCTCTTCTCCTTGGGCTTTTCTCAAAGCGCGGTGAAGTTATATGGGTGAGTTCTCTTGAGGAAGCGCTTAATCAAACAGGTAGTTTTTCGCTCATAATGCTGGAAAATAATTTTTTCACTCCCAAAATTTCAAAAAAATTATCGGTTCATTATCCTCAGACGCCTTTAATCGTAAGCAATGGGGATGAACACGATGAACCCCCTCCTTCCGTAAGATTTGTGGCGTTTCATAAAATACTATCCGAGCAAATTGAGCGTGAGGAAAGACTGGCAAAGACAGAGCTGCGTGTTGAGGAATTAAGACATGCTCATGCGGGAGCAAAGAAGTTATTGATACTACTACACGATCACCCTGATCCCGATTCTATAGCTAGTGCTCTTGCTCTTAGGACTTTACTCAAAAGAAATAAACAAACAGCAATTATAGGACATTTGGGAGAACAGATATCTCGCCCGGAAAACGTTGCTATGATAGAGCTTCTTGAGATAGATTTGGAGGCGCTTACCCCCGCTAAGTTGAAAGATTTTGATTCTATAGCCCTTGTCGATGTTCAGCCTCCGTTCTTCAGTGGGAAGCAAATTCCCGAAGTTGATACTGTGATTGACCATCACCCTTTAGTCGGTTCATACGATGCAAAGTTTAAGGAGATAAGAGCGGAAGAGGGTGCGACGTCCACTATTTTTACCAAATATTTACGTGCGGCGCAGGTTGATATCTCTGAGAGGCTTGCTACTGCACTTCTCTATGGGATTAAGACTGATACTATTACACTTAACCGTGACGCAAACCCCGATGATGTGGAAGCGTTTACTTTCTTGTATCCACATGCGAACCTTGCACTTTTAAGACGGATTGAACGTGCCGAGGTGCCGCCGTCTGAGATGAAATCTCTAGGGCAGGCGCTTGCCGATCACTGGATCTCAAAAGGTATTTTCTTTGTTAACGTCGGAAGGGTTGATAGAGAATATCTGATTCCCAAGATATCAGATTTTGGAATTCAGGTAAAGGGGATCGAATGGTCTGTTGCTTTTGGGATTTTAGGGAACTCGCATCTCATAATTTCTGTAAGAAATGTTGGATATGTGAAAAGCGCCGGCCGTCTGGTAAGGGATTTGTTTAAAGATATAGGCAGCGCCGGCGGACATCGCTCTGCGGCAAAGGCTGTAATATCTTTAAGTAAAGTGCGAAAGAAGATAGGCAAAGGCTCTCAGGATAAGATTAAAAAATGGCTTACAGAAATCTTCACCAAAGCAGTAACCGAAAAACCTGAAGAAGAAAGTTAATAAATCATTTCCCTCATTAAACTCCGGCATTACAAATTGAATACATTCTGATTTAATAATATACTCCTAGCTATTATGAGAATAATTTTTATGGGCACGCCCGAGTTTGC
>JGI24023J19991_10000941_pt1 | contig 22812 bp, 14 predicted proteins | sample Cruoilmetagenom1_FD_19991 | JGI IMG/M metagenome (IMG submission 19991) | reverse complement strand
TGCGCAACGAATTAAAGACGCAACTCGATGCATGCCGTCCGCCGCCCGATCCATTTGCTGATTTGAAAAAGCGTTTCAAGCAGGCGCAAGGCGATTGCGACGAACTTAAGCTATTCGATCGATCGCTGACACCTGAGCAGCGGCGTCATAAGGATCTTCAGATATTAAGTAATGAATTGAAACAGGCGCTGGAAACCTGTCGCCAGCAGAAGAAGCAAGATGAAAAGAAACTCGATAAAGCCATGGAACAATGTCCAGGGGAACGACCTGAAGAACTTGCGCCGGATCTGGTCATTGTATTCGATGCTTCTGGCAGTATGAATCAAAGCATTGCTCCGGATTCAGTCTCAGAACGACTTTTGCGTCAGGCAATGCAAAACAGTGATGACACAACCAAAGCTATCATGGGCGTTTTGGGCTCAGTTTTGAGCGGAACCCGGGTAGGACAAACCATTAACCAGGCCCAGATGCCCAAGCGAATTACTGCTGCACGTGAAGCGACCCGGCGTCTGGTTAGAACCCTACCCCAGGATGTGGATACCGGCCTGGTGGTGCTTAAGGATTGTCCCAAAGCCACCAATATGGGGTTTTATAAGCCAAATGAGCGTCAGCGGCTGTTGATGCGTGTCAGGAGCCTGCAACCGGAGCGCGGGACGCCACTGGGCGATGGTATTCTCCAGGCTGCCAAAATGGTTGACGGGGTCAATAAACCAGCCGTATTGATCGTGGTATCAGATGGTAAGGAAAGCTGTCATGCTGATGTTTGCGGCATCGCACGGCGCTTGGCTCAACAAAAGCCCCTTCTGGTCATCAATACCGTCGATATCACTGGAACCAATGCCGGGGATTGTCTGTCTTCAGCAACCGGAGGGCGCGTTTATACTGCCAACAATGCTCAGGAAATCAATGAAATGATACAGAAAGCCGCCATTGAAGTCACTGGCCCTGCGCATTGCCGTAATGCTATTCCCTCACCCTGATAGTCTCGTATACAATGACTCAAGATGATCGATATAATTCGGGATGCACTGCTGAATAAAAATTCCAACATCCAGGGAAGCTCTAATCCATATTATGAACCCGGTGCCTGCGGTGAGCGAAGTCGAACCCGCTTGCGTCCCTTATGTCCACTTCATTGCTGATAATCTTTGCAATAGCCCTGCTATTACGCACGATTGTCGTCTCGCATCTGAACATAATGAACCACACCTGAGCTTCGCCCAGACTTGATCAGAGGTTCCCTGAAGATTTCCTACGAACATTTAGTTGATGATTAGTGGTTCATAACAGCTTCCTCAAGTTTAATCCGGGAATCCATGACTGAAGACACGCAAAAAATACTCATCGAAAGCGGCGATCTCAAGCGTTTTCGCCCCCTGGGCGCTGATGGCCAGCCGGTATATCAGGCTGCTGCGCGCTTACGCGCCTCTATTACCCGACAAATGGGTCATGAGATGGCTGATGTGTTCGCCATTCCGCAAATCAACGAGCACGGCAGCCGAATTGACTGGTACGCTTCCATGCAAGGCGTGGTCGTACCATGGTCGGCTGCAACCGATGAAGAAAGAGATCAGGCCAAGTCCTTTCTGGCTAATATCCGCCGAACCATACAGCAACATGCGGATCAATTGCTTGAGATGGAAACGTCCAACAGTGACCGACGCACCTTTGCGCGTTTACTGCGGCATATCACCGAATTTCCTGGTCATGAGCATGTTTATCTGGTCGATGGCAACCCGGTGATTGCTTTCTGGGGATTTCATGGCAGTAACTTGGAAGATGATCGGGATTCCATTTCTCTGTTGCCAGTTCAATCAATGGCTGCTAAAGCATCTATACCGCCGCTTGCTCCGGCAGTTGCCGAATCTGTTGTGCTACCGCTTAAATCCAGACGTCGTTTCCCATGGTGCCTGTTATTATTGTTATTGCTTTTACTCCTCCTGATACCTTTATTTTGGTGGCTGTTTGCGCGTAGTCAGCGGGCAGTTGTGCCCACAGAAGAAATTCAGCATGTTCAGTTGGACGAGACCGGATCGGATCGTTCAACAGCGCTGGATGAAACTCGTATGGATAGAAATTCAGATTCGACATATCAAAGCGACCGGACTGTGAATATCGACAGGGATGAAAGGTATCGCTATTCCGGGACGAAGCATCGTGATTCCAGCCTTCATACAGATGAGGATATCAAGCGGAAAATCGATCGCAACGAAAATATGATGACACATGAAGCGGCGGATTCTTATTCGGAGCTCGGCGATCAACAGGTGCGCCACGAGGATTTTACTCCGCCAGCTCCGGAGTTGGATCAGGAAACCGGGGCTGGAGAAACGCCACGGCAAAATGGCGCGCATGACCGAACCGACATCAAGCAACAAGGGCCACCATTGCAGCTTCCCTCTGAAGCGATGAAAAACGGCGCTACGCAGTTTCTTGATGGCACATGGTATGCGGATACCGGGCTTATGGATCGGTCCGGGCGGCAAGTTCGGGTGGGGTACGAGTTCAAGAATGGCGAAGGTAGTACCCACTATTACCGCAGTGATGGGGTGGAATGCATAGGCCCGACATCGGCGAGGATAGAGGGTGATGAGCTGGTGCTGCAGGATCAGGATGACATTCGCTGTGAGGATGGCATTCGTTTCAAACGCTCCACGGTTCGTTGTGATACGGGGGGTGGCAATCAGGCGCAATGTCACGGTTATTATGACAGTGGAGAGCGGTTTTCTGTGGATTTGTTTCAGGCGCCCGAAAAACAGCAATAACCTTGGGGTCAGTGATGCTATCTGAGTTGGTGAATTTTAATGATCTTGTGACCTTGGTCAGCAATTCGGGCGTGCAGTTTCTTGATTTTGGCCTGGGGCAGGATTTTCGCAAATGCATGCCCGGGGAATTTGTAGTCCAGGAAAGCAACCGGTCTTTGGCCCGGCTTGAATATGATGAGCGCCGGAACAGTCATGTCCACCCGAGACAACCGGAAACGGCGCTGCGCTCGAGTATTACCGTCAATGTGGATGATTCCGTTCGCCTTCTGGATGATATCTGGATACCGATCCCGTTGTTGAAAAAATACGAATCCGGAGATTATGGTGAAGGCCCGACCACATGGGCGCGGGCGCGTCTGGTGGCTGTTGATCCCGCCGAAGATCCGGATCGACATAGCTATCGCCTGGTGCTGGCCATTGATACCACGGTGTTTGAGGATCAGGATGATCTGGCATATCTGGCGCCTACTTATCGGGATGTTCAGACCGGCGATTGTTTCGCTTTCGCCTATCGGGCGCATCATATCGGCTGGTTTAGCGAACAACCATGGATCGAAGGATGGATCAATGAGTTGTATGGTGAATTGGCGGAACAACGGCTGCGCCTCTATCCGGATGAGATTGAAAGCCGAATCAAAAATCTGGAGCCATTTGCCCATTATCTCAATCTTTTATTTGTGATCGGTGAATATGCTGGCGTGCCTGAAATCAAGCTGTTACGCAATGCACCGGAGGATATGTTGCAGCCGATACAGGTGGATATGCTGCTTGATGTGGGTAATTCTCGAACCTGTGGGGTATTGGTGGAGAAACACCCGCATCAAGACCCATTGGGCCTGCGCTATGAATTGGAACTGCGTGATTTGACCCAGCCACACTGGGTATATGCGGAACCCTTTGTCAGCAGGGTGGAATTTTCCCAGGCTAATTTCGGTAAAAACGACTGGGCTTTCCGCAGCGGTCGATCCGATGCTTTTCTCTGGCCTACTATCGCCCGCACTGGGCGGGAATCCATTTTTCTCGGTAGCAGACGAACTGGTAATGAAGGCGCAACGGGCATATCAAGCCCCAAACGCTATCTGTGGGATGAAGCTCCCTACGAACCAGGATGGAAATTCAATAGCGCTTCAAGCGGTTTGAATGAATTTCCGGCGGTGGCGGCTCCTTTCACCAATCTGATTGACGCGTATGGGGAAGCGTTGTACGAACTGCCTGAAGAAGAACGCATTCCCGTCTTCACTCCCCGTTATTCCAGAAGTTCGATGATGATGTTCATGCTGGCAGAAGTTCTGGCGCAGACTTTGTGCCAGATCAACAGCGCTGCACAGAGGCAAAAGATGCCTAATGCCGGTATGCCGCGACATCTGCGTTCCATCATCTTGACGGTACCGCCGGGTATGTCAAAACCCGAGCGTGAAATATTCGAAAAACGCATGCAACAGGCGATGGGTCTGATCTGGAAAGCATTCGGCTGGCATGGCGAGGATGTGCCCGTCGATGATCCCGATAACAAACCATGGCCGCCATATCCGGCGATAAAAGTGCAATGGGACGAGGCTACGTGCGCTCAGATCATTTATTTGTTCAGTGAAATAGATAACCACTTTAGTGGGCGGGCCGATGAATTTATCGCCACTACTATTCGCCCCCGACCCGATGTGAAAGAGCGCAAGATCAGTATTGCCACCATCGATATCGGTGGTGGAACCACCGATCTGGTGATTAATGATTACTGCCTTGACAAAGGTCGGGGCGGCAATGTCGGGATTGATCCCAAACAGCGCTTTCGCGATGGATTCAAGGTTGCGGGCGACGATATACTGCTGGAGCTTATTCAGGCCACGCTGGTGCCGGCTTTCGACAATGCCTTGATGCATCATGGCATCAAACATCCGCAAGTAGTACTCTCGCATTTGATGGGTACTGCGCCGGTAACCATTGAAGATAAGGTCATGCGCCAGCAACTGGCAATTCAGGTCATGTATCCGGCGGGATTGTTTATACTCAAGGCCTACGAAAATTTTGATCCGGCTTCACAGACACCTGCGAAAACCTTCCCCTTAAAGGATCTCATTGCTGATCAATCGCCGCCGACGCAACGCCTCTTGAATCATGTCACCAGCCTGGTGCGGCGTCATGAACCTGAGGAGCAACCAGATTTTGACTTGCTCAATGTTCCGGTCAGCATCGATTTGTGCGCGCTGCACGAGCTGTTTTTAACCAACCGCATTTCGGTTTGCCGCACACTGCGCGCATTATGCGAGATCATACATCTGTTTGATTGCGATCTTTTGCTCCTTACCGGGCGCCCCTCTCAGTTGCCGGGTATCGAAGCTGTGGTGCGAAGTTTGCTGCCCTTGCCCCCTGATCGAATCATAAAGTTGAGTCGATACAAAGTTGGGGGCTGGTATCCGTTTAACCGACAGGGGATGATTGCCGATCCCAAGACAACCGCGGCGGTAGGAGCGATGCTGTGTATGCTCGGCCAAGGACGCTTGACCAACTTCTTCTTGCACTCCAATCGCTTTATTCCTTATTCAACGATAAGGAATATCGGTTTAATGGATAAAGATCACATCATTAAGGATGAAGATCTATATTATACAGATGTGGATCTGGATGATGAGGATTATGAATTACACCAGGATACTATGCTGGAGGTGCGTGGTTTGATGCAGCTGGGTTATCGACAGTTGAATGTTGAGCGCTGGGCCGGATCACCTTTATACACCATGGATTTTGCCGACGATCAGGTACGCAGGCGTGTCCAGACACAGGACGAACTGCTGTTGCGCGTGAGTCTGCGCCGCGATAAAAGAGGTTCGGAGGGTTTTAAGGTTGATCGGGTGGAAACGGCAACGGGCCGAAGTTGTAATCCAAATGACGTTAGTCTGCGCTTTAACACTTTGACCAGCGCAGCGCTTGGTGAAAACAGCTACTGGCTTGATCATGGCATCATTATTTAACAGCAATATTCAATGGCTTGCCTCGAGACGACTGGAGCCATGCGTCAGCACACTGATCGCCTGCGTTGATACAGCGGGGCAAAGAGGAATACACGCAGTGGCTGGCGCTTATGGCTCGCTTGCTCATCGATGATATAAGCGAGCAGATCCCAGGATCAGCTATCGATTCAGCACGTCATCTCGAACGCTATTGGCGATATCAGCAACTTCCTGAACGTCGGCTGGATCTGCGCCCAATTCTGCCAAGGTACCACCAAGCAGCTCAATGATCGCATCGACATGACTGTCATTCAATCCCCGGTCAACAAGATGTTTGTGTCCTCGGCGCATGTCTTTACCGGTGTAATTATTTGGGCCGCCAAAAACCATGGTCAAGAAAGCTTTTTGTTTGTTGGCCTGCGTTTTCATGTCAACGCCAGAAAAATATTGATTGACGCGATCATCTGCAAGCACTTTACCGTAAAAAATATCTACTGCTTTATCCATAGCCGCTGCACCACCAATACGCTCATATACACTGGTCATTGATCGATTCTCCTCTAAAGATGTCTTTAGATATATATAGACATATTCTACCAATGATGTATTCCCAATACAATTTATTAACTACTGATAAGGAACGAAAGAACCGAGTTCATGAATGGAACCGAGGTTTACAAGCAAGGGATGAATTGATATAGCTTGTAACGCAGCATGAGAAAAAAATGGCTTTCGTACACAGGTCTCGTTTCCTATTGAGAGGATGGTTGTTGCGCAATCACTATTGTGCGTAAAATTATGATATTGGCTGGATAATTTGCGGGATCGGCGAATCGAGCAGGGGATCGCTGATCCCGGCTTCGGTGAATCCTTTGGCGCGTAGGCGGCAGGCTGGACAAGTTCCGCATGGCGGTCTTAACCCTTCATAACAGGTGTGGGTTAAGGCCATGGATTTCAAAGCACCAAGGTTTTGCGCCAAAAGTACGGTTTCTTTTTTGGTGGCATGCATCAAGGGCGTATGGAGGGTAAATTCGGTTTCCATGCCAAGATTGATCGCCTGCATCAGCGTTTCCAGGGTGTTTTCACGACAGTCCGGATAACCACTGTAATCGGTTTGCGCCATCCCGGCGACGAGATGGGTGATACCACGCTGGTAGGCAAAGGCTCCGGCAAAGGTCAGGAAAATAAGATTACGCCCGGGAACGAAGGTATTGGGCAAAGCGGATGGCGTGTCGCTGCTGGATGGAGCAATACCAGGATCGGTGAGCGCGTTGCCGCCAATAGCGGCGAAGGTATTAATGGGCAGTATGGTATGGGGTACGTTTACGAGGGCGGCGACGGCCCGAGCGCTATGGAGTTCAATGCGGTGACGTTGATCGTAGTCGAAGGTCAGCGCTTCAACATGGTTTGTACCGAATCGCTTGAGCGCCCAGAACAGGCAGGTGGTGGAATCCTGTCCACCGGAGAGAATAGCCAAGGCACGTTGTGACATGATGTGTTCCTGCTGTGTAGAATTGGAGAACAGAACGATGAAACCCGAGGAAAAACAGCGATGATCGAGAAATATCCGTTTTATCTGGCCGGTGAACCATGCCAACCCAATGATAATCTTGAAGTACTGGATAAGTTCAGTAGTCAGCCACTGGCTCGTGTGGCGCTTGCTGATGGCGCCGCTATGGAACAGGCTATAAGCGCTGCTGCCTTGGCGCAACCTGAGATGGCACGGCTTTCTTCCGATATCAGGGCTAATATTCTAATGCATTGCGTAGACGAATTCGAACGGAGAAGAGAGGATCTGGCGCAGATTTTATGCCGTGAAGTCGGCAAACCAATCACGGTTGCGCGTACTGAAGTTCAGCGCTTGATTGAAACGTTCAAGATGGCCGCCGGGGAAGCGATGCGCTGGTGTGGAGAGATGATTAATCTTGAGATTTCTCCGCGCAGCAGGGCTTATACAGGAGCCAGCCGCTTTTTTCCGATCGGACCGTGTTCCTTAATTACTCCGTTTAATTTCCCGCTGAATCTGGCGGCTCATAAAATTGCGCCCGCGATCGCCAGTGGTTGTGCGTTTGTAATGAAGCCAGCGAGCAGTACTCCGATTACTTCCATGATACTGGGCGAAATACTGGCTCAAACCGAGCTGCCCTATGGCGCTTTTTCAATTCTGGCTTGCCAGCGCGCAGCAGGAGACAGGCTGGTTACGGACGAGCGCTTAAAGCTGCTGAGTTTTACCGGTTCGGCTGGTGTGGGCTGGGATATGAAAGCGCGCGCCGGGAAGAAAAGGGTATTGCTTGAGCTTGGGGGCAATGCGGCATGCATTATTGATGAAGATGCTGATCTGGACGATGTGATCCATCGGGTTGTCTCGGGCGCGTTTGTCCAATCGGGCCAAAGCTGTATCAGCGTACAGCGTATTTTGATTCATAATCGTATTTACAAGGAATTTACCACTCGCTTTGTTGAAGTGGTCAAACGGATTCAGGTGGGGGATCCAGGGGATGAAGCGACCATTATTGGACCATTGATCTCGGAAAAGGAAGCCATTCGGCTTGAAAACTGGATCGAGACTGCCAGGGAAAGGGGTGCTCATGTGCTTTGTGGTGGCCGGCGGAAGGGAGCGCTGCTATGGCCGACCGTGGTTGAAAATGTGGAGCCGGAGCTTCCCTTGTGGGCTGAAGAAGCGTTCGGTCCGGTGGCAGTGCTGGATCGGTTCGCTTGCTTTGATGAAGCTATAGCGATGGCCAATGATAGCCGTTATGGCTTGCAGTTTGGGGTATTTACTCGTGATATCGAGAAAATACATCGAGCCTGGCACGAATTAGACGCCGGAGCTGTTTTGATTAATGAGGTTCCCTCATGGCGGGTCGATCATATGCCTTATGGGGGTGTCAAAGACAGTGGTTTTGGTCGTGAAGGGGTCCGCTATGCTATGGAAGAAATGAGTGAACGCCGTTTGCTGGTGATTCGCCATTCCGATTCATGAACGTAGTTCCGATGCGTTATGGTCTGAATGACAGGATTTTAGGCCGGATTATTTTGGGTTATCCTGGCTCGTAAATGGGTGCGCAAAGCATCCGTGGCAGGCATGATCCCGCGCCAGTGCTTAAAAGAGGCGGCAGCCTGTTCCACCAGCATGCCCAGTCCATCGATGCATTGCACCGCGCCCCTTTGTTGCGCCCAGCGCATGAAGGGAGTGGGTTGGGCCGCGTAGACGAGATCATAGCAGAGTGCGTCATCCACTCTCATGGTATCTGGAAAGGGGGGCAGCGTGTTGTGAAGGCTGGTAGAAGTCGCGTTGATGATGAGATCAAAATGTTCGTGAAACAGTTGATCGTAAGGTAGTGCATTGATCTGGATCATGGAGGCGAAACGATGGCAAAGCGCCTGCGCCCGCTCCATAGTGCGATTAGCGATCATCAATCTGTCAGGCTCTAGCGCTGCCAGTGGAGCAATAATACCTCGGGTTGCGCCACCTGCTCCGAGGATCAGTATCGAAGCGCCTTTCAACTCCATCTTGTAATACTGAACCAGATCCTGAACCAATCCTGCGCCATCGGTGTTATGGCCTTGCCAAACTCCGGTGTCCAGCCAGGTCAGGGTATTGACCGCCCCCGCTTGTTCGGCGACTGGGGTGACAACGGCGGTCATTTCAAATGCTTTTTGTTTGAATGGAACGGTGATATTCAGACCATGACCGCCGTGATGTCGAAAATGTCCGACATCACGTTTGAAATTTTCATCTGAGGATAAAATACGCGCATAGACGATAGCTTCGCCGGTTTGCATGGCGAAATGGGCGAAGATTTCTGGCGATAAACTATGGGCAATGGGATTGCCAATGACTGCGTAATGATCCATCGGCAACTCAGCGCCCTTTCGATGCATCAAATAGCCATTGCGCCGCCCGCGTGGCATGATACGTCACAATGCCATCCGCGCCGGCGCGGCGCAGACATAACAGAGATTCAAGCACACAGGCGCGTTCATCAAGCCAACCATGACCAGCAGCGGCGCAAAGCATGGAATATTCACCGCTGACCTGGTAGGCAAAAACGGGAAGCCCAAACTGTTGTTTGATCGCTGCGATGACGTCCAGATAAGGCAGACCAGGTTTGACCATAAGGATGTCGGCGCCTTCGCTGACATCGAGCGCGGCTTCCCGCAGGGCTTCGTGGAAATTGCCGGGGTTCATTTGATAGGTGCGTTTATCGGTTTGACCGGATTTGACTTTTGAACCCACCGCATCCCTGAAAGGTCCATAAAAACCAGAAGCATACTTTGCCGCGTAGGACATAATAATCGTGTTTTGAAAGCCTTCCTTTTCAAGGGCAGAACGTAAGGCGCCGATACGGCCATCCATCATATCCGACGGCGCGATCATATCGGCGCCCGCGGCGGCATGAGATAGCCCCTGTTCAATGAGCACGGCTATGGTTTCATCATTCAGTATTTGGCCATGATCATCGATGATGCCATCCTGGCCATGCGTGGTATAAGGATCGAGCGCGACATCAGCCATTATTCCCAAAGCTGGAAAGTGTTGCTTGATTCGGCGTATGGTTTTTTGAATCAGCCCATTACTATCGCAAGCAGCGCGTCCATCTGGTGTTTTATAGGCATCTTCGATAGCCGGGAACAGTGCAATCATGGGAATACCCAGCTGCTGACACCGCTCTAGTTCAGGTAAAAGTTGCTCGATACCGAAACGATCAATGCCTGGCATCGAAGGTATCGCTATCCTGGCTCCGGCAGGCTCGGTGATGAAAAATGGCTGTATGAGATGGCTGGAATCCAATTGATTTTCTTGAACCAGCTGGCGCAGAAAGGATTTTTGCCGCAGACGGCGCATGCGAATTGCCGGATATTGGATGAAAGGATAATGGTCGGGCATAATGCAGGGTTAATCCGTGAATGATGGATGATAAGTTGAAGATGCCGGGCAATGGACGATTGAATGTTACGATCTTAACACAAGGGTTATTGCCTGGTGAACAAGGTTTGAGGATTTAGTGGTGGGTTTGCGACGAACCTTTTAGAAAAGAGAGTCCCAGGGTCATACCAGCCGCGCCAAAGGCGATGATACCGACACCGATGCTTATCGTCAGCCACAAGATTTTAACCGCCGTATCTGCGTTGCTCCAGTCGGGAACTCTTGAGGATATCCCGGATACCATCAGACCCATGATCAGGCTCGCCAGCCCAAGGCGCAGATTGAAACTCCACCATGCTTTTTTATCCGCTTTAATGGGCAGGTTCATCCAGCGAATCAGCAGAAACACCTGCAGCCAGGCTGACATTGCACTGGCTAACGCAAGCCCCATGTGCGGCGCCGGAAAATTCTTCCATACCAACAAACCTACCAGGATGATGTTGAAAATCATATTGAGGGACATGCACCATAATGCGATGATAACCGGGGTTCGCGTGTCCAGACGGGCATAATAGACCGGAACCAGCACCTTGGCTAAAATGAAAGCGGGTATTCCCAATGTATAGGCAGATAGTGCAAGCGCTACCATATGAGTGTCTGCGGATGAAAAATTGCGCGATTCAAACAGAGTGGAGGTAATGGGTTCGGCCAGAACCACCAACCCCGTAGCTGCTGGAACCGCGACCAGTAATGCGCTGCGCGACGCCCATTGGATCGTTTGATGGAAGCGCAAATGGTTTTTTTCACTATGATGGGTCGATAAGCGTGGCAAGATGATGGTCGCAATGGCGACACCAAAAACACCGAGTGGTAATTCCATCAGTCGATCAGCATAATAAAGCCAGCTGACACTCCCGGTGACGAGCATGGAGGCAATGAGCGTGTCAAAAAGCAGATTGATTTGCGCTACGGATGAACCCAGCAGGGTCGGCAACATTAATTTTAATATGCTGCGCACTTTGGGATCATGCCAGTTCATAACCGGTCGCGGCAGTAACTCAATCTGGCGCAGAAAAAACAAATGCCACACAAGCTGCAATACGCCGGCGACCAAAACACCCCATGCCAGCGCCATGACAGGCAGTTGCAGCCGTGGTGAAATTAGAATGGCAAAACCAATCAGGCTGAGATTCAACAGAACCGGTGAAAACGCACTGGGGGCAAAACGACCATGGGTTTGTAGTATCCCTGCTGCCATGGCGCACAGGGAGATTAACATCAGATAGGGGAAAGTCAGGCGTAGCATGTCCACTGCTTGATCGAATTGTTCGGGTCTGTGGATAAAGCCCGGAGCAAAAACAATCACGAAAACAGGCGCCGCCATTACACCGATTATGGTAAAAGGCGTGAGCACGCTCAGCAGGCAGCCATAGGTATGGTTAAGAAATTGAGCCAGATGTTCTCGATTGTTTTCCGATTTCACCTGAGACAACACAGGTACGAAAGCCAGCGAAAAAGAGCCTTCGGCGAACAATCTCCTCATAAAATTGGGGATTTTAAACGCTACAAAAAAGGCATCCATCGCAACGCTTGCTCCGAAAAGCCGCGCCAGCGTAATATCTCGAATAAAGCCCAGAATTCGTGATAGCATAGTCCATGAGCTCACCGTTGCCAGGGCTTTCCAGAGACGATGGACTGCAGCAGTATCTGTGTCGGAAGATTGGTTGGTTGATGTCTTTTTTTTGGTATGAATCACAGATAAAAACTTTGACTTCGTTTAAGCGTTTATAGCATAATGCTCAATTAGGATTTTTTTACACTAAGGAGATTAGTATTGGCTAATTCACCTCAAGCCATTAAACGGGCACGTCAGAATATCAAACGCAATCACTTGAAAGCAAGTCAGCGTTCCACGATGCGTACCACTATCAAAAAGGTGCGTCGATTAATCAGTGCCGGTGATCAGCAAAAAGCCCAGGAAGCTTTTCTCCAGGCAATGCCTGTCATTGACTGCTTTGCAGACAAGAATATTATTCATAAAAATGCTGCTGCGCGATATAAAAGTCGGCTAAACCGGGCTATCCGCTCCATGAATGGTTCTGAAACAGGATCATAAAAGTTATTATGTTGTTAACGTTGAATGAACAATTGTTACGTAATAATGGAAATAAGCTACCATTTGAAAAGCTCAATGATCCCTGCTACATTGAAAACGCCGATATAAACGCGGCATAAAACATACTCGCGGCAGGTCATGCCGTGTTAGCGTGTGGAGAGGCAGCAAGACCACGGGCAACCGTGGCGGCTTCGTTGAAGCACGAACCCTCCGAAAGGGCGGCGCAAGCCGCTTGGCAGGAATCGCTGTCCTTTAGGGCGGTGAGGATGTCAAAACTCAGGTGCTGCAAACCATCAGGGCTAATTAGAACAACTTAGAGAACCTCTGATCAATTCATGAACTCGGTGCCTGCGGTGAGCGAAGTCGAATCCGCTTGCGTCCTTACTGGCCCAGCTTCATTGTTGACAAACTTCGCAATAGCCCTGCTAACCCGCGCAATTTATCCCGAGAATCCGAACATGGGGAATCACAATAACCTTCGTCCAGACTTGTTCAGAGGTTCCCTGGCTCTATGCCTGGGCAAGATCGGGTTCACCTGTGGCCGATAGAATCGCCTGTCTGGTCTTATCAAGGATAGTTTGCGCGTTGTTTCTTCCGGAACCCGTGCATTCTATGGTGGGCAGAGCCTGTAATACGAGTTGGCTTGGTCGCGCCAACCATTGCCCCGCTTTCAACGCCTGACGGGTTCCTGTTAAAGCCATGGGGATGATCGGGATTTGTTTGCGCGCGGCGAGGACGAAGGGGCCTTCCTTGAAGGCGCCGATTCCATGTGGTCGGGTTCTGGTGCCTTCAGCGAAAAAAACGACAGAGTGACCCTTGTTCAAGGCGCCTAGTATCTGTCGAGCTGTTTTCCCGGCTTCAGAAGGGTTGTTCCGCTCCACGAACAGGGAACCAATATGTTCGAGATACCGGCCTATTAACGGAATCTGCTGCATCTCTTTTTTGATGACGAAGCGGAAATGTGGGGGAAGAAAAGCAAAAACTACCAGACCATCAAGATAGCTGTTGTGATTGCATATCACGACACTTGGCTCTGAAGTATCAAAATTGTTGAATCCGTATAATTTGGGATACCATCCAGTAAGGCGCAACAAAACTCTGGCGGAAAAACGTGCGTGATTGATGGTTGCGGGAGAAAGCGGACGTACGATCACCCAAAGGACTGTAGGCAGCCCGATAAAGAAGAGCAATAACCCGAACCAAATAGTCCACAGTACTGAAACAAAGCCTGTGACAATTCCTTTTGTATCTTCAATAGATGGATCCATGTGTTTCAGGCCTGCGCTCCATCAATTTCGATCCCGCGACGCTCCAGCAGCGATCCTTCCCGGCGATAGAGTTCGAGTACGGCTTTACGCAGATCGATAATCGCCTGCACTTCATCAATTTTACTCGACATAAGATCTCTTTGCGCGCGATTAACCAGCAATGTGGTCGAGCGGCCGACGCGAAATTTTTGCAACTCAGCACGGTACGCAACTTCTTGCAGCGCGCGGGTAGCTTTCGTTGCATCGATCTGTTCATTGGCGCGTTGAACTTCAAGATAAGCCTGGCGTACATCGAGTTCGGAAAGCTCTTCAAGATTCTCAAGGCTGAACTGCAGTTGCTCCAGAGAAGTCTGCGCTATGTTGAACATGCCCTTCTCTTTTCGTCTGCCCATAGCATGTTCGAGGCGCACGCCTACCGAAGCATCGTATTGATCATCATCCCAGTCGCTGGAGGCGTCAGAAAACGAAGCGGCGAATCCGCTTTTCCCCAGGTTGATGAACAAATCCAGCCTTGGAAGCAGCCCATTGCGGGTCAGCTCTACATCAAGTTTTCCGCGCTGTAACTGGAGACGCGCCTGATTGAGATCCGGACGCAGTTTTTTGGAAAGCGCCACATGCATTTCCACGCCTTCTTTTATAGGGAGCGACTGGGGAATATCGGGTTTTTCCGTGGGCTCGATTTCCGTGTCCCAGCCTGGAGCTACTGTGCCGTAAATTTGCTGCCATAACTGCAAGCGCAGTCGTTTGCGCGTATTTTGTACATTGATCAGCGCTTGGCGGCGCAATGCCACTTCGGCGCTTGCCGCAGGTAGCTCGACTTCAGCAAGTTGGCCTACCAGAACACGTTTGCGGATTTCATCGGCTTGTTGCTGGGCAAGATTCAACGATTCTTTTACAATTTCAAGCTGTTCGGTCGCCAACACGTATTCCCAGTAAAGTGTTTCAACGCGTGCGATCATATCGGCGGTATAGCCTTTGAGTTCATAATCTGAGGCTAGCTGATCCAGGTGCGCCTGTCTGACTCGAGCCAGATTGGCTGCTGGCTTCGCGCCGCGTAACAGAGCCTGGGATACTGTAATGCCGGTGCGGAATTGATGCTGTTTATTAATGGAATCTTCAGTAAATTCAATCGGCATCAGATCATTGGGAAGTGCATCAAACCAGGATTGATCGCGGGAATTTTCGATTAATTGATCGCTGACCGAAACTTCGATCTGTGTGCCGGAGCTAAAGCGTTTGTTCAGATTTAATCCTACTTTTTGCTGGTCAATTTCCGTTTCACCCAGATTGCCAATTCCGGGGAAAAAGAACATGGTTTTCTGCTGCGAACGCTGGGCTTCGAGGATTAAGTTGGGATCGAACACAGCCTGTTCGATCTGTTCGAATTGAACCATGCGCTGTGGCGTAAGATTCTGTGCTTTCAGGGATGAATTATTTCGCAACGCCTCCATGACAGCCATTTCACGACTTAATTGCAGGCTCGACGTTTCCGCAACCGGCGCAGAGTTATCACGACCCCCGGTATTTTGAATCGGTTTCCCCGGGCTCTCTGGTTCCAACCGGCTTTTGTCCGGTTCAGAAAGTCCGAAATCCACTGATAGTTCAGAACCATCAGCTTGCGTGTTTTCCACAACCGTCTGTTCCGATTTCGCATCGGCTGACGCAGCTGTCGGAGTAACTGATGATGGCTGTGGATTTTGCTGCATGAGCGCCTGTTGCGTTGAACAACCGGCGAGAAGACAAACAACCAGCCATATCCAGTTTCGCCTTGCCTTTCGGTTGATGTCACGCCTGTTCAAGCACGTCCCTCCGGTGTACCAGTCTGTAGATGATGGGTATAACGATTAATGTGATCATGGTGGAACTAAGAAGCCCTCCGATTACCGCACGCGCCATGCTTGATTGAATAGCGGCGCCCTCTCCTTTAGCCATCGCCATGGGCAGCATGGCCAGAATGGTGGTCAAGGCGGTCATAAGAATGGGTCTCAGACGCTGGCGCCCGGCTTCGACCAGGGCCGACTGAATGTTAAAGGCCTCATTGCGGCGCAGATGATTGGTTTGCTCCATGAGAAGAATGGCATTGTTGACCACAAGCCCTATAAGGATAATGCATCCGATTAGTGAGACCACGTTGTAACTGGTTCCTGTGACCAGAAGAACCACATTGATGCCAATGACGGCGAGAGGCACGGAAAACATCACCACTAGCGGATCAAGATACGACTCGAACAAACTGGCCATAATCATGTAAACCAGGATAACGCCTAGAATCATAACGGTGGCCAGATCACGGAAAGCCTTCTGTAGTTCTTCGAATTCACCGCCAATACTGATGCGGTAACCTGCAGGCATTGGCAATTGCTTCAATGCTTCCTGTACCTCTGCAGCAACACTGCCAAGATCAGCTCCGCTGATATTGGCGCCGATGCGTATAATGCGCTCCTGGTTTTTGCGTTTGATGGTGACAGGGCCAATGCCTGGTTCCACACTGATGACTGTGCGCAAAGTGACTTGCATACCCATGGAGTTCATCACAGTCAAATCGAGAATGTCATCAATTTCCATCTGATGCGCATCTTTTAATCTGAGAAGAATGCGGTATTCATCGCCCTGATCCCTGTAAAGACTTTCTTCGGTGCCGCCGATGGCCGTCTCCAGCGTGCGTGCGATCTGAACCACGCTGATACCAAGATCGGCTGCCCGTTCCCGATCAATATGAAGCAGAGCCTCAGGCACGCCCGCCTGGCGATCAATTTTGACATCGGTAATGGACGGAACCTTCAACATTAATCGCTCTGTTTCGGCAGCCAGTGACGATAAAACATCAAGATCATACCCCGTGATTTCGATGGTAAGGGGTTCGCCGCCGCCGATCATTTCCATCATAATATCCTCGGGCGCACGTACTCGCAGCAGACCTCCGGGAACATCAGACAGTTCGTTGCGCAGGTCATTGGCTATTTCAACGCTTGAACGATTTCTTTCCACCACGGGCATCAGAGCCACGCGCATTTCTCCCCGAGCGCCGGTATCGAGTTGAAACAGCGAAGGGCCGATGGTGGTGACATAATTTTTGATTTCCGGCAGATAATTAATGACGCGTTCGCTGATTTCCAGCATTTTCTTTTCGACAACTTCGAGGCGAGTCCCTTCTTCCATATCAAATTGCACCCGCACTTCGCTTTCATCCGAAGGCGGCATAAATTCGGCTCCGATGATGGGGTAAAGACCGGCGGTAGCTGCCAGAATCAGCCCGACGGTTCCAAGAGAACGCCATGGGTGCTGCAGCGATCCTTGCAGCAAGTTGGTATAATAGTTTTCCAGTTGATCGATACTATTCCCGGACCAGTTTGAAATACGGTGAAAATAACCTTTTGGCTGATTTGATTTACTGGCGTGTATGGAAATATCCGCTTTGAGAAATCGCGCCGCCAGCATGGGGGAAAACGCCAAAGCGACGCCAAGTGAAGCAAAAAGGGCAAAGCTGACGACAATACCCAGTTGGGAAAACATCTCTCCCGCCAGGCCCTGAGCAAAAATCAGGGGTAGAAAAATTGCGACCGTGGTCAAAGTGCTACCGATGATGGCCACCGCAACCTGACCGGTTCCGGCTATGGCGGATTCCCTGGCATCAAGATGGTGCTCATCACGCAGGCGTATAATACTTTCCTGAACGACAATGGCGTTATCTACCATAAGACCGATGCCCAGCGCCAATCCACCCAGGGTCATAAGGTTGAGCGTATAACCGGAAAAATAGATCAGCGTGAATGTGGCGATCACCGATATAGGTATGGCAACGCCGACCAGCAAAGCCGCGCGCAGATCACGGAGGAAAAAAAGCAGCACCAGAAAAGCCATCCCGGCCCCAAAAAACATGGATTGGTTCAGATTGTCGATGGCACGTTGGATGTATTCGCCGGTATCGATTACTGAAACAATCTGGATCTGGGGTAACTCTTTCTGGATTTTATCAATTTCCGCCATCACCTTGCTGGTGACTGCTACCGTATTTTTTCCTGATTCCTTTCTTACCATCAATTGCACGCCTGGAACTCCATTAACCAAGGCCTTGCGACTGATTTTGCGATGGGTGTCGATCACTTCTGCAACTTGTTTCAATTGAATAGGCGCATTATCCCGGTAAGTGATCACAGTGTCACGCAATTGCTGTAGGGACGTAAACCGACCCGGAACCCGGAGATTGACCTGATAATTGGCTTCATCGATTGGTCCGACCGGCAGCGTCAAATTGGCGCCGCGTAAGGCATTCCGAATCTCGTCGATGGTCAAGTGCAGAGACTTTATTCGATTGAAGTCAAGCCGTACCTGGATTTCCCTTTCCAGCCCTCCCCATATATTTAATGCAGCAACGCCCGGCAATCGTTCGATCCGTGGTTTGATCTGTTCGTCGATCAGTTGACGCAGTTCAATCGGATTGAGACTGCTGCCTACGCCCAGAATGGCAACAGGGAAAATAGAGGTATTGTACTTGAGCATGATAGAGCGATCCGCTTCATCCGGCAGCAAGTCGGCGATTCGATCGAGTCCATCACGGATGTCGTTGGAGACCACATCCAGATCCGATCCCCAGATGAAACTGGCGGTTACCAGACTCATGCCTTCCTGGGAAACGGATTCTATCACCTCCAGTCCGGTAATGGTGGCCACCACCTCTTCAATCGGACGGGTAATAAGTTCCTCTATTTCGGAAGGACTGGTATTCTCGTATTCCGTTACGATGGTCAGGGCGGGAAAACTGAGTTCCGGCATCAGGTCGATATTCAAGCGCTGCAGGGTAAATAACCCGAGAATCACAAATATCAGCATGATCATGGTAGTAAAAACAGGATGCGTGACCGTAAAACGGGCAAAATTAGCTGATCCGCCACTGTCAGCCCGGAAGGTTGCTCCAGATTTTTCTGCGTTTGACTCAGGCTGGTTCATCGGCTTTCTCTAAAACGAGCTTGATGGCATTGTCTTTATTCAGGAGATGTTTGCCTACGGTGATTACATAGCCATGGCTTAACTCGGGTTGAACAATCTCTACCCAGTCCTGATATACAAATCCAGTTTCAAGGGGTATGAATTGCACAGGTTGAGGATCAGTTATACCGCTTTCAACCCAGAAAACACCTGATTTGCCGTCACGGATGGTTAATGCACTTATGGGTACGGCAGATACATCCTCATGCGTCAAAAAACGTATATTTGCGCGAATAAACATTCCGGGTTTAAGGATGTGCTCATCATTATTAATCTCGATTTCAACCCGTGATTGACGAGATAATTCCGATAATGATGGGGCCATATGTGCGATGCGGGCGGGAAAAATTCGATCAGGATAAACATCACTAGTCACGAGCGCGGATTGACCTTCAGATAGTCTGGTATAGTCCTTTTCCGTCACATACAGAACTCCAAGCATCGGATTCAAACCTACCATAACAGCAAGAGGGCTTCCGGCTATGATGGTATCGCCTTCATTGACAAACAACTGGGCGACATATTTTTGTTTTTCCGGATCGTTCCAGCTCACTTTAATCTGAGTATAGGAAAGACGAATGCGGGCGGACTTGACGGCGGCCTGCGCTTGTCTGATTCGCGCTTTGCCCATGGCTATGCTGGCTTTGTCGGCTTCATGACCGAGTTTGGCGGCGTCGAGCTCAGATTCGGAAGCAATTTTCTGTTTGTATAAATTCAGGATACGGTCGTATTCTTTGCCCGATCGCCGTAATGACGCCTCGATTTGACGGAATTGAGCCTTTGCGACAGCGAGTTCCGCTTCGCTCTGCGCCACTTGCTGCTGAAATTCTTCATCCTCGATCTGAGCGATCAGATCCCCGTTTTTAACGGCTTGCCCGATATCAGCATTGAGGATCTTTACTTTGCCTGTTACTTTGGCGTGGATATTGAACTGATATTTTGCCTCGAGTCCACCACTTAAAATGCGTTCGTCATGCATGGTCATGGTTCGAACAGGCGCGCCTTCAACGGCAAAGGCAGTGGTAGCATGGATCGTTTCTTCATCGTTACGATCCTGGAAAACGAGGCGCCATCCGGCGATAAGTGCGATCATGATGGCGATTAAAGCCACCCAATATGACGGTTTCATGATAATAGGGCAATCCTTTCCCTGCAATGAAACGAAAAGATATATTATATGCGCATCGTTGTTTCAGGTAGCAACACGCTTTCGATCATGCATTATGTTGATGCAACTTGGAACCTATAATTATATTAGAGGATATTGAGAAGGATACAAAACTTTTATGGTACTCGGTATCTGCCTGACCTCGTATTCGGCAATCTATCTTGTTAGTGGAGCCATGAGCCAATTGTTTGGCAGTAAAATATAAAGCGTGCGATCTGCCGCGCGGGTTAGCAGGGCTATTGCGGAGATTGTCAACAAAGAAGTGGACATAAGGGCCACAAGAACCGGGTTCATGACTTAATCAGAGGTTCCTTGAGTTCGCGATAAGAAAATTTCAAGAATGTCAACACGGATATTATGCCAGGGCTGAAAAGTGTTTTAATCGTGTCTGATCAGGCGTACACTTAAGATCGTTTTCCATATTAAGTGTCTGCATGGATTGTGTCAGGATTTTTTCAATTACCAGAGGGAATGATATGGGCAGACAAATTGAACATTCGCTGACCACGACTTTATGGAGCGAACGGTTTGATTATTCCATTCTGCGCGGCGGCGCCCGTTTGATTGAGCGAACCGTGGGTGTCTGGCGATTGATAGAATTATATGAACAGGCGGCGGTTCAGGGTCAGGGAGATCACTTTTTTACCACGGCTCTGGATGCCTTGCGGGTTCATTACAACATAGGAGGCAGTGTTCAAAACATTCCGGCGCAGGGATCGCTGCTGGTGGTGTGCAACCATCCGTTCGGCGGAGTGGAAGGTTTGATTTTGTTGCGTGAACTAGGTTTTATTCGTTCCGATGTTCGGGCGCTTGGCAACGAGGTGCTGGGTTATTTTCCAGCGCTGGCTCCTTTTTTATTCACCGTCAATCCGTTTGACGGAGCCACTGCCCGTTCCCGTAATATCAAGCCATTACGTGAAGCGTTGGCATGGCTTAAGCAGGGGCATTGTCTGCTTATGTTCCCCGGCGGCGAGGTATCCGCATATCAATGGAATGAAAGACGCATTACCGAGCCAACATGGCCAAAAACTGCCGGTTGGCTGGCATCTTCATCGGGTGCAAGCGTGGTGCCTGTTTATATCGGCGGTAGAAACAGCATTCTGTTTCATTCGCTTGGCATGTTGCATCCCCGCGCAAGAACCGGACTCCTGGCTCGTGAAATGCTCAACAAGCACCGCCGTATCATTCAGATTAAGGTTGGGGGTGCCTTGCCGGAAAAGACAAGGGTTACACAGTCCGATGAATCCCTGACAGAAGATATGCAGCGTCATATTACTGAGTTGGCTCGCAGACCTATGGTGAATCAAGAGTTCATAAGCCATGAACCGGTCGCCGGGCCTACTTCAAACCAAGCGATGGAAAAGGAAATAGCGCGCATTACGCCGCAACATCTGCTGCTGAGTAATGGAAATTACAGGGTGTTCTGTGCACCGGCGAGAGAAATCCCTGCTTTGCTTGATGAAATCGGGCGCTTGAGAGAACTCACGTTCCGTATGGCGCAGGAAGGTACAGGCAAGGCGCGAGATCTGGATCGTTTTGATGAATATTANCATCATTTGTTTATCTGGAACGATCAAAGGCAGGAAATTGTCGGCGCCTATCGTATGGGANTGGCAGATAAAATCNTCATGGATAAAGGGCAGGAAGGACTGTATACAACCACNCTTTTTCGCTTCAAACCGGCGTTCTTTCGTAAAGTGTCTCCTGCTCTGGAGTTGGGGCGATCCTTTGTCAGGTATGAATATCAAAAAAGTTACAAACCATTGCTGTTGTTATGGCAGGGAATTGGTTGTTATCTGGTGGCGCATCCTCATTACCGCTATCTTGTTGGTCCGGTCAGTATCGCAGACAGTTATCAGCCACGATCGCGGCTTATGATGGCACGTTTTCTGAAGCGGTACTGCAGTGATCCACGTTTGCGCAGGCTGGTAAAGCCGACGCATCCGATGAGAAGCAGGCGTTCGGGGCGAATTCTGGCGGGATTGCGCAACGCTGATGTGGAAGCATTGTCGGCGCGTATTGCCAAGGTGGAGACGGATGGTAAAGGGGTTCCGGTTCTGTTGCGCCAATATCTAAAACTCAATGGTAAGACCATAGGATTCAATCTCGATCCGGCTTTTTCTAATGTGCTTGATGTCTTGCTGGTGGTCGATTGCCTCCAGACCGAGGCGAAGCAGCGCGAGCGCTATATGGGTAAAGAAGGCGCCATGCGATACATGGAATGGCATGAGCAGGGTGGATATAGGCGCGCCATTGCTTGAATTTGCGGAAAACTGATTTTAGTAAACGATGATCGTATTTGCCTGAAAGAGCGCAGTTTTTTTGGTTTCCAGGCATGGAAATTCCGGGTTGCCTGGCTGATGATAAGTTCAGATTTCCGCCACCCCGCAGAGGCAGTGGCCCTTTATGAACAAAGCTTGGGTGTCTCTTCCTTTCAACCAGGCATCCATCGGCAAAGCCTGTCTTGGAAACTTTATACTCGCGTAATGGTCATGCTGTTTCACGCTCGTTAAAGCCGTAACAAATATACGGAATGATCAGCTACCAGGAAGCATCCGTATAGTAAGTTAATATAGGTTTCTGTCTAGTTCACTGATAGGCCAGACGCGCTGCGCGCGCCTGGCCTATCTTCTCGGAGCCAAGTAAACTTCATCGGGTATCAGGCGCGCGCTGATTCGCGCGCTGCCTATCAAC